>OGMP01000073.1_pt1 | contig 95352 bp, 129 predicted proteins | sample 1573261 | NCBI WGS metagenome assembly OGMP01 (sample SAMEA2581878, study PRJEB24529) | metagenome | biome: Human gut stool | place: China | collected 2011 | reverse complement strand
TTTTCTTGTATTAGATTTTCTTTTTGAATGAAATGAAAAGACATTAAATAAAATTTAAGTGTTATAGTGAGCCGAAGCTTAGACATCATAATCATTTTTTACTGAATTGTAACTAAAAAACTAAAACTTAATAGTTATATTATTGAAAAAAAAATAAAAAACAGATATAATGGATATGATATTTTTTAAAGGAGTAGATATTTAAATGTTATCACAATTAATTATTTTAGCTGTATTAATTTTTTTAAATGCATTTTTTGCAGCAAGTGAAATTGCATTTATTTCACTAAATGACACAAAAATAGAGAAACAAGCAAAAGATGGGAACAAAAAGGCAAAACAAATTGAGAAAATGTTAAAAACTCCAAGCAAGTTTTTAGCAACTATACAAATAGGAATTACTTTAGCAGGATTTTTATCAAGTGCATTTGCATCAGATACATTTGCTGAAAAACTAGCGCCGATATTATTTCAATGTATGCCATTTTTTAGTTTAGGAATATGGAAAAGTATTTCAATTATAATTATTACAATTATATTATCTTTCTTTACATTAGTTTTTGGAGAACTTGTTCCTAAAAGACTAGCTATGAAAAATTATGAAAAAATAGCCTTTGGAACAATTGGAATAATTAGAGCCATTTCAATTATTACATCACCTTTTGTAAAATTTTTAACTTTGGTTACTAATTCAATATCTAAGTTGTTTGGAGTAGGGGAAAATGAAGAAGAATCAGTAACAGAAGAAGAAATAAAGATGATGGTAGATCAAGGTGAAGAAAAAGGAACAATAAAAGAAGAAGAGAAAGAGCTAATTAATAATGTTTTTGAATTTAATGATATAACTGCTTCTGAAATAATGAAACATAGAAAAGACATTTTTGCTGTAGATATAAATATAAGTAATGATGAGTTAATGGAAGAACTTTCAAAAGAAGAATATAGATATAGTAGAATTCCAGTTTATGATGAGACAATTGATGAAATAAAAGGAATTTTATATATAAAAGATGTTCTGAAAAATATAGGAAAGAAAAACTTTAAAGTTAAAAATGTGGTAAAAGATGCTTATTTTGTATCACAAACTAGATTAATTAATGAAGTTTTTAAAGAACTACAAAAAAATAAAATGCAAATAGCAATAATTATAGATGAATATGGTGGAACAGCAGGTTTAATAACAATGGAGGATATATTAGAAGAGCTTGTAGGTGATATTTATGACGAATATGATAAAGAAGAAAAGGAATTTGAAAAAATAGACGAAAATACCTATATTATAGTTGGAAGTATGCCAATTTATGATGTTAATAAACTTTTAAATGCTAATATTCCAGAAGGAGATTATGACACTTTATCAGGCTTCTTGCAAGAAAAATTAGGGAGAATTCCTGAAGAAGAAGAAAAACCAATAATAGAGACTAAAGAAGTAACTTATAAGATAGAAAAATATGAAGATAAAAGAATATTAAAAGTCAAAGCATGTAAAAATAATGAAAAACAAATAGAAGAATAATTGAAAGAGGGTATAACATATGAAAAGAAAATTTATTATAAGAAATATTATAATATTAGTAATATTAATAGGAGTTATAACTGGAGTATCTTATTATTTTATAGAGCAAAATGCAAAAAAATATGAAATTGCAAAGGTAGAGCAATATAATTATTTTGTTTTAAAACAAAATGAAAAATCAGGAGTTATAGATAAAAACGGAAATAAGATAATTGAAACTGAATATGAAGACGTAAAAATACCAAATCCTGAACAAGCTATTTTTATATGTTATAAATCAAATGAAGTAAAAGTTTTAAATGAAAAGCAAGAGGAAATATTAAATAAATACGAAAAAGTGGAGCCAATTAGACTAAAAAACATTGCTAGTGATTTAATGTATGAAAAAAGTGTGTTAAGATATTATAAGAATGGAAAATATGGATTAATAGACTTTAAAGGAAAAGAAATAACAAAACCTATTTATGATGAAATTGATGGGTTGCCATATAAAGAGGGAGAACTATTAGTAAAACAAAATGATAAATATGGTGTTATAAATATAAAAGGAAGTAAATTAATTAATATAGAATATGAACAAATTACTGTTGATGGATATTATACAGAACAAAATGGGTATAAATTTGCAGGATATATTGTTTCAAATAAAACTCAAGAAGGATATCGCTATGGTTATATTAATAATAATGGAAAATTAATATTAAAAGTTGAATATAATCAGTTATCAAGAATAACAGATATAGAAGATAATGATAATGCTTATTTGTTAGGAGCCAAAAATGGTCAGTTTGGTGTAACTAAAAATGATAAAGAAATTATAAAAAATGAATATCAATCAATAACATATGATACGACTAACCAAATATTATTAATAGAGAGAAGTAAAAAATATGGAGTTGCATCATTAGATGGAAAAATTATAGTTCCAGCTCAATACGATCAAATAGATGTTACAGGAGTCTATTTATATGCAAAAGATAATCAAGGAACAACAGTATATAATAGTAATGGAACAGAAGCTAATATAGATACTAATATTGCAATATTGAATACTAATAATGAAAAATATAAAATTAGAATTAATAGTGAAGATGGAACTAGATATGGCATAATAGGAAAAGATGGAAAGCAAATTATAGAAGAAAAATATAATTATATTGAATATTTATATGACAATTATTTTATAGTAAGTATAGAAAATTCAAAGTTAGGTGTAATAGATGACAAAGATAATGTGAAAATTCAAATTGAAAATGATTCACTTCAAAAAGTACAAGATACGTCTATAATACAATCAGTAATTGCAAAAGACAATATTACAAAATTATATGATAAAAATATGTCAAAAATATGTGAAATGAAAGATGCAAAAATTGAGGTAAAAGATAATTATATTGTTATATATAATGAAAATGAGAAAAAGTATTTTAATAAAGAAGGAAACGAAATTAAAAATACTGAAGTTTATCCAAATAATGTATTATTTGCACAACAGAGAGATAATAAGTGGGGATTTGTAAATAAAGATGGAGATATGGTTGTAGAAGCAAAATATGACAAAGTAACAGAATTTAATGAATTTGGGTTTGCTTCTGTACAAAAAGATGGAAAATGGGGAGCAATTAATACACAAGGTAAAGAAGTAGTAGAGCCAACTTATAATCTAAAAGATGAAATAGAACCATCATTTATTGGAACTTATTATCAGGTAAAATATGGATTTGGAGAAGTTTATTATACTGATGCAAAATAAGAATAAGTTATAGAAATTTAATATAATGTAAAAAAGAGTTGATTTATTTGTGAAAATAAATCAACTCTTTTTGATTAAATTCATATAAAAAAGTAAATAATAAAAAATAAGATAAAAAAAAGAAGGTGTTTTTTTGAAATTAGGATTAGCTTTATCAGGTGGGGGAATAAGAGGAATTGCTCATGCAGGAGCAATAAAAGCATTAGAGGATAATGGAATAAAAATAGATGTGATTGGAGGAACTAGTTCAGGAGCCTTAGTTTCATCTTTATATGCTTTAGGTTATTCTCCTTATTATATTTACATATTATTTAAGAGATATGCAAAGGAGATTGCAGGAATTAATTCTACTCCAATTATTTCTGGAATTAGAAGTTTTATGATAAATAAGAAAATAGAAATAAAAGGTTTAAGAAGCGGTAAAAATATAGAAGAAACTTATAATTGTTTAGCTTTAAGAAAAGGCGTAAAAAAGATTGAGGACATAGAAAAAATGCCACTTGTTATTCCAGCAGTAGATGTTAGTGATGCAAAAGAATATATATTTACAAATAAAATTCCTCAAAATAGTGGGGATAAATATCAATATATAACAGACATATCAATAGGAAAGGCTGTGCGAGCTAGTAGTAGTTTCCCTGCTTTTTTTTGCCCATGTGAATTTAAAAAACACAAGTTCATGGATGGAGGAATGTTAGATAATATACCTGTTTCAGAAGTGAAAAAACAAGGAGCTGATAAAGTAATTGCAATTAATTTTAAAGCAGATGATATCGATGAAAATAGTAATATAATGGATTTAGCAATGAGAACAATTGATATTATGGGAAATAAAATATCAGAAGAAAATTTAGAAACAAGTGATTTTGTTTTAACCATAAAAACAGATAAAACAGGATTATTAGATATTGAAAAATTAGACAGTTGTTATAAATATGGATATCAAGCAGTAATAGAAAAATTAGATAAAATTAAAGAAATATTGTCAATATGATACTAAAGTATGAATATAATATTAATATATAATGTTCAAATAAAAGGAGAATAATAATGAATGTTCGATACTTTGATAATGCAGCCACAACAAGAGTAAAAGATGAAGTTTTAGAAGAAATGTTACCGTACTTAAAAGAAAAATTTGGTAATCCATCTTCTATGTATACAATTGGAAGAGAAGCTAAAAAGGCAATAGAAAATGCAAGAGAACGTGTTGCAAAATTAATTAATTGTAAAGCAAATGAAATTTATTTTACAGGATCAGGTTCTGAAAGTGACAATACAGCTATTAAAGGGATAGCGCATAAAAGAGCCTTTAAAGGAAAACATATTATTACTTCAAAAATTGAACATCCTGCTGTTTTGCATACATGTCAATCTTTAGAAAGAGAAGGATTTAAGGTAACATACTTAAATGTGAATAAAGATGGAATAGTAGATATAAATCAATTGATTAATTCGATTAGAAATGATACTATTTTAATTAGTATTATGTATGCAAATAATGAAATAGGAACTATACAACCAATACATGACATAGCTAAAATTGCAAAAATGCATAATATTGTTTTTCATACAGATGCAGTTCAGGCGTGTGGAAATATACCAATTAATGTACAAAAAATGCAAATAGACATGTTATCTTTATCAGGACATAAATTATATGCACCAAAAGGTACAGGTGCTTTATATGTAAAAAACGGAATAGAATTTGAAAAATTTATAGATGGTGGACATCAGGAGAAAAATAAAAGAGCAGGAACAGAAAATGTTTCAGGAATTGTTGGATTAGGAAAAGCTTGTGAACTTGCTAATATAAATTTAGAAGAACATCAAAAATATTTAACTAAATTAAGAGATTATTATATTTTAAAGGTACAAGAAAAGATACCAAATGTACGTTTAAATGGTTCAAAAAAAGAAAGATTGCCAGGTAATGCAAATTTTTCTTTTGAGTTAGTAGATGGGCAATCTTTATTATTAAATTTAGATGCTAAAGGGATTTGCGCTTCAAGCGGTTCTGCATGTTCAACAGGTTCTTCTAATCCGTCTCATGTATTATTAGCAATAGGTTTATCTCCAGAATTAGCATATGGAGCATTAAGAACTACTTTTGGAGAAGAAAATACAAAAGAAGATATAGATTATTTAGTAAACAGTTTACAAGAAACAGTAGATAGATTAAGAAAGTTTAATTCTCCAAAATAGCAATAGCACATTTAATTCCATCTACTGCTGCAGACATAATACCGCCAGCATAGCCGTGCTCCTTCGCCACATGGATAAAGCCCTATAATATTAGAAACTAAGCTTTCATTTCTAACAATTTTAACGGGAGAAGAACTTCTGGTTTCTACTCCTGTTAAAATACTGTCGGGGTTAGCAAAACCTTCAAGTTTATTATTAAAATATAAAATACCTTCTTTTAATGTAGAAGAAACAAATTCAGGTAAAATATCATTTAAATTAGAAAGTGTGACACCAGGCAAATATGTAGGTTCAATTTTTCCAATAAATGTTGATTTTTTGCCTTGAAGAAAATCTTCTACTCTTTGAATTGGAGCATAATAATTTGAACCTCCTAAAACAAAAGCTTTTTCTTCTAAATCTTTCTGAAAGTAAATTCCAGCAAGAGGAGATTCACTTGGAAAATCATTTGGTACAACATTTACCAAAAGTGCAGAATTAGCATTTTTTCCATTTCTTAAAAAATTACTCATACCATTTGATACAATGGTATTTTTTTCACTAGAAGAAGCCATAACGACTCCACCTGGACACATACAAAAAGTATAACAAGAACGACCCGTATTAGGTGAGTGATATGCTAATTTATATTCAGCAGGAGGGAGTTTTAGATTAGTAAAACTTCCATATTGAGATTTGTTAATTTCTTCTTGTAAATGTTCTATTCTTACACCAACGGAAAAATTCTTTTTTTCCATATTAATACCTTTTTCATAAAGTTTTTCAAATGTATCTCTAGAACTGTGACCAATAGCTAAAATAACATGAGATGCAGAAATTTTTTGTAAATTATCCTTATTTAAGCAAGAAACAGATATAATTTTCCCATTAACTATATTAAAATCAACTACTTTAGTGTTAAATAAAAAAGATCCGCCTTTAGAAATAATATAATTTCTAATATTTTTAATAATATTAATTAAATTATCTGTTCCTATATGAGGTTTTGATAGATATAAAATTTGTTCAGGTGCTCCAAAGTTAACAAATTCTTGAAGAACCTTTTTACAATAAGGACTATTAATTCCAGTAGTAAGTTTACCATCAGAAAATGTACCAGCACCACCTTCACCAAATTGAACGTTAGAAAGTACATTTAAATTTCCATTCTTTAAAAATTTATCAACAGAAATCTTTCTGTTTTCAACAGATTCTCCTTGTTCAATAACAATAGGAGAAATACCATTTTGAACAAGTGTAAGCGCAGAAAATAAGCCACTAGGTCCAGCACCGACAATAACTACATTTTTTTTGTCAGTATTTATAGCTTTTATTTTAGGAATATTAAATTCTTTAACTTTATTAAATTTTTTATATTTATTTTCATTTTTTAATTTTAAATCAATTGAATAAATATAATGGATGTCGTCTTTTTTTCTAGCATCAATAGATTTTCTTGAAATATGCCATTCGACAACATCTTTTGGTTCAATTTTATATTTTTTTATTATTGTTTCAAATAATTTTGTATCTGATATATCTTTTCTTATTTTTATATTGCTAATTTGTATCATACAAGCCTCCTATATATAAATATATTATAGCATATAATTATAAAAATAACTATAATCAATTCATATGTTAAAGAAGTAATATAAATATTTTGAAAAATACTAGATAAGTATTTGCTTTTTTATTTTTATAGTATATAATAATGTTAAGTAAAGTAATTGGGGAAATATATGGAAAAGAAAAATAACAAGATAAAAGATATAATAAATTTTATAATAAAAATATTTTGGATTTTTGTAATAGGAAGTATATTTGGGTTCTTTGCAGAAATGATATACGGAGCAGTATATACTAGGACAATTGTTATTAGACAAGGTCTTGTATATGGACCATTTATACAAATTTATGGAATGGGAGCAGTAGCCTATTACTTATTAGTAAGCAAAATAAAAAATCCCAAAGAGGCATTTTTTGCTGGAATGATAATGGGTGGAACTTTAGAATATTTATGCTCATTTTTTCAAGAAATATTATTTGGTACTATTTCATGGAATTATAGTGATTTGTTTTTAAATCTTAATGGAAGAACATCAATATTATATTGTTTCTATTGGGGAATTACTGCTGTAGTATTTTTAAAAGTAGTATATCCATGGCTTCAAAAGATAGAACCATTAATTTATAAAAAAAGAGTTAGAATATTTACTATATTTTTTATGCTATTTATGACTTTTGATATTACTATTTCATGTATGGCTGCTAATAGACAAAAAGAAAGACATAATGATATTCCGGCTAAAAATCAAGTAGATATATTTTTAGATAATATGTATCCAGATAAATATTTAGATAAGGTGTATAATAACAAAGAAGAAATAAAATAGAAAAGTTCTAATAACCTTCAATGTCGAATACAATTAAACAAAAGTATTCACATAGGGGGTTTTTCTTTATGAAACGAATAGTTACACATAACTTACCTGTAATGGGAAATTCCTCAACAGTTAAGTTATCTATAGAAGAGCGAAGTGTTGAACTCGCACACTATATTATAGAATCAAAAGATACTGTAAGAGGAGCAGCTAAAAAATTTGGAATTAGTAAAAGCACAGTACACAAAGATGTAACATTCCAGAACGGTAACGATAAAACATGTAGGGGTCGCAGCCCTCGGCGACCCGATTCCAGAAAGTATTGAAATAAAAAAGGTTTTCTTGGCAGAGAGAAATCCAGTTGTTAGATTAGGAATGATAATTAAATAAATAAGAAATTTTGTGCCTATTCTTTTGAGTAGGCATAATTTATTACCTTGCAGTTTTATTTTACTTAAAATAAAACGTGATGGCAAAGAAAATTAAATATTTAATAGAAAAGGCATTTGTAATTTTAAAATTACAGATGTCTTTTTTTCTATGCAAGAGATAATGCCTCAAACTCTTAAAAAGTGATAGGTGTAATGAGCCGATGCTATAAAGTTCATTCGTATAAGTGCTAACAGTCTATTGGTATGAAGTGCGTGAGTGAGATTTTAGAACACAGACTCACAATAAAAAAAGAGTATTCGGTGGCAAAACTTGGCTGTGGATTTATAATTGTAAAAAGTTTGGACAAGTATGAACAAAGATGCTTATTAGTATCAGCAATTATAGTAGCAATGCTACTTACTAGACTACCTATGAAACGAGGCGAACGACCGACGGTTTCTGATTAAATAGGTGTAATAATTCCTTTTTTAAATAAGGGATTATTGCACCTTTTCACTTTAGCTCATTTCCTCTGGTTTCTACTTGGGTGTTGCTAAAGTGATTGAGTCAAAAAATTTATTTTTGGGCTCAATTAAATAAAAATTGCAGTTAGCAAATTTTTATTTAAGAACATAAAAAATGCTTTAGTTTTTTTGGCTTTGGGTGTGGGGTATCCCTGCCACACTAACACTTTTTGAAGCAGTCAGCTAAAAAAGTGTTGTAGTGTGTTTACAACACAATTGAAATTAGAGTAGAAAAATAAAATTTATTTGTGTTATTGAGCACGAGCAAGGAGGTTTTATATGAGTTATGCGATAATTAGAAATGCAAAATATAAAAGGGAAAATTTGAAGGCAGTATATCGCCATAATGAAAGAAAGAATAAAAATTATTCAAATAAGGATATAGATAAAACAAAATCATATTTAAATTATGCATTAAAAGAACCTGAATTTAATTATGAAAAACAAATTGATAAAATAAGGGAAAAATACGACTTGAAAGGTCAAATAAAAACAGTAAGTAATATTGTATGTGAATATGTAATAACATCGGATAATGATTTCTTTAAAAGAATAGGAGAAAAAGAAACAAAAAGATATTTTGAAACAGCATATAAATTTGTATGTGAATATAAAGATTTAGGTGAACAATATATTTTATCTGCAAAAGTGCATTATGATGAAAGATCTCCTCATATGCACTTACTTTTTTTGCCTGTAGTTCATACAACAGATAAAAAAGGCAATAATATAGATAAACTTGCTTGCAGTGAATTTTGGAAAGCTAAAGATAGTTATAGACAATTACAAAATGCTTTTTTTGAGTATATGGTATCAAATGGATTTGATTTTAAAAGAGGATTACCAAAAGAAGAAACTAATAGAGAACATTACACAGTAAAGGAATATAAAAACATAACTAATTTTGAAAAAACAAAAGAAACCTTAAAAAGTATAAAGTTGGAATTACCAGAAATTCCAGATTTAAAAGATATAAAAAAGGTTATGATAGGTAGAGATGAAAAGATTTTAAATGATATCATAAAACCTAAAGATAAACTTATTGAAGAATTGTATCAAGATAATGTAGCATTGCATAAAGAATTATCAAAACAAGCTAAAACAATTGAAGAAGCAGAAAAATATCAGAATGAAAGAGATAAAATAATTGCTGATAACAAAGAACTAAACAATACAGTTAAGATTTTGGAAAAAGAATATAAGAAAAAGAGTGATACTCTTGATTTAAGATTCAATAATAGAAAAGATGAGCTTGAAAAAGAATTTGAATATAAAACATATGATATAGAAAATCAATATAAAAGTAAAATTCGTAAATTAGAAAAAGAGAATAAATATTTGAATAAAATAATAAATAAATTCTGGGAAACTCTTGATAAATTTATACATTGGATTTGTAAAAAATTCGATATTGCTGAAGAAGATAATTTAATTAGAGATTTTCAAAAGGAAACAAATACTTTTATAGATCCAGAAAAGCAGATAAAGAATGAAGAAAGAGGGAAGGAATGGGATTTAGAAAGGTAGTTTATAACAAAAAAGAGGAAAAGAACTTAAAAAAAGTTATTTTCTCTTATACATATCTACTCTAACAGGTAGTTTTTGAGCAAGTTTAGCAGTTTTTTCATTAAATAATAATTCTGGTTTTATATTAAATGATTTTGCTATAAAATCTATATTTTTACAAGTTAAGTTAGCATTACCAGTTTCAATAACACTAATATAAGCCATTTTGAATTTTGTTTTATTTGCATATTGTTCTTGTGTTAAATTATTTTGATATCTATACCATTTTGTATTAAGTCCAACTAATTCCATAGAAGTCATAAGAAGCCTCCTTCTTTATATTACTTTAATAATATAAAAATTGTTTATATATAAATTATAAAGATAAAATATAAATAACTTAATACCACTAAAACTTATTAAGATATAACTTAATAAAAATATTTCAAAACTATTGACAGAAAAATCTCGAAATGATATATTGAATGTAGATATATGTAAAAAATATAAAACACTTTTAAGATAAAATAAGGAGAGATACAGATGTCAAAGAAAATTTTTAGTATTTTTATTATTATTTTAGTATTATTAGGACTATGTGGAACGGTATTTGCCAAAGATACTTATACTGCAACATCTACTATAAATGGTGTAACAGTAAATTGGAGTTATGAATTAAATGATTCAAATCAAATTGAAAATTTAAAATGTATAAATCCAACAGATTTAATAGGAAATGTTATAATTCCATCAACCTTAGATGGAAAGACAGTAGTTACATTAGGAGATAGTGCTTTTAAGTCTGCAACTAAAATAACTGAAATAACAATTCCAAGTACAGTAACAGAAATTGGATATAGTGCATTTGAAAACTGTACAAAATTAAATAAGGTTGATTTAGGGAACATAACAACATTGTCATTTCAGGTTTTTAAAGGTTGTACAAGTTTAACAGAGATTACAATACCAAAAACATTAAAAAATGGTTCGGTAAGTCCATGTTTAGATAATCCTAATATAACAAAAATAACTTTAGAAGATGGTTTAACAATAGTTCCAAAAAATTTATGTGCAAATACAGGAATAACAGAAATAGTAATACCAGATTCTGTAACAGAGATTGAATATAGTGCATTTGATAATTGTACTAAATTAAAAAAAATTACAATTTTAGATAATGTTACTAAAATAGGTTTTTATAACATAAGTGATTCGGATTCAATATTTAAAAGTCATGATAAAGATTTAACAGTGTATTGTTATAAGGATTCAATGGCTGCCAATTATGCTATTAAATACAATATAAAATATGTATATTTAACAAAACCTGCTATAGATAATAATGAGGAAAATAAAGAAGACAAAAAACAGAATGTTACAGAACCTGCAATAGATGCAAAACAAGAAGATACTACAATAGCAACAGGTAAATTACCACAAGCAGGTAGTAGTTCAGTAATTATAATAAGCATTATAGCAGTAATGGTAATTTTAATAATTAATTATAAAAGATATAATAGTTATAAAGATATAAAATAAACTAAAAAAGGCCCAAAGGTCTTTTTTAGTTTTATAAATAATATAGAAATTATTTATTTTTCATAATCCACTCATAAACTTCTTTTTCAGAAAGTTCTTCATGTTTTAGTTTTGTGATTTTTTCTTTAGCTTGTTTTTTCCAACTTTCAAAATCATTAGCAATTTTTTTGTTATCTTTATTTTTTCTAACTTTCATAAATTTTTGTTGATATATTTTTCTATACTCAGCATAAGCTGATTTTTCTTGCAATCTTTTATTATATGTAAGAATAGCACCTTGTTCTCTACAAGTTTTTCCGTTTTCTTTTGGATAATCACAATAAATTTCGTCAAGTCTTGAATTAGGTATAAAATACATTCCACAATTTTGACATTTCTTAATAGGGTTATTATTTGTTTTTACTAATTCTTCTAATACTACATAACAGATACTAGATAAATCATTACTTTTATGTGTATCTATCATGGAAATAAACATACTTTTATTTTTTAGTTCATTTAATAAAGTGTGTTCGCTAGTATTTTGGAATTGTTCATATTTATTAGAAAAACTATCTCGTATAACATTATCATTTTTATTAAAGGTGTGTAATTTTCCCATTTGTTTAATTAAATATACTGCATATCTTTGTGCAGATGTATAATCTTTTAATTTTTCATCTTCTTTAATATTAAATATGTAATTTATTGCATCTTTCATTTCTTCTTGAACATATATTATTTTATGTTTTAAAGTGTTGTAAATTTTTTGAGTTTCTTTTAAGTATGTTTCATCATTTCCATAATTATTTGATAATGTAAATTTATAATCTTCTTCTAAATCTCTTAATATTTCAAAGCCATAAGCAAAGAAAAAGTCTTTATATGCAGATTCATAAGTGGATAAATCGGCATTTAAAAATCTAACTAAAAAAGTACCAAATTTCTCTACAAAAGGAAAATACAAGGTTGCAGGGTGCTTTAATCCATTATCTGTACCTTCATTTTCTTTCCAATATATTTTAAGTGTATGAGTATCATAATCTATATTAAAACTAGCCTTATAGTAATATAAAGGGGTAGAATAATATTCTTCTTTTTTCTCTTGATTAAACCAAATATAAAAATCTTCAAAAAATTTATTTTCTGGTAAATCCCTATTCATTTCAATATTTCCTCCAATCCATCCGCAAACAATTTTTGAAAAAATAAAAATTGTTATTGACATTATAATTATATTATACTATAATACTGATATAAATACAATAGCTTTTGAAATAATTATTGTATAAAACTGTAGACAGAAAATTAACCATAGAGAATGGAGGTGATAAAAATAGCTAAAAATGAAGATATAATAAGATTTTTTTATGAAGAACATAAAAGACCAACTGACATAGCAGAAGAACTAAAAGTGAGTAAACCTTATATTACAAAAATTATTCAAAAAGATGAAAAATATATTAAAGAAAAGGAATATAGAAGTAATATAAGTAAGGAAAATCATAAGGCTTGTAAAAGAAACTATATAAATAAAAGGAGACAAACAGAAAAACAAGAGTATCAAGCAATGATAATACAAATTAACAAAGACAATGAGTATTTATCAACCCAAATACAAATATCGGATTTAGATTTTGCAAGATGGAATAGACAAATGTTTAGATATGATAAAAATAGTAGTGATCTAGTTTTAAGAAGAGGATTTACATTTGCTTGTGATGTACCAAAAAGAATTAGGAATGTTGTAAATGTGGGTAATATAAGAAATAAAAGAATATATGTATAAGATATGCTTTGAAGTTGTTCAAGGTATATTTTTTTGTCATATTTTTTTTGTTTTAATAATAGTATTGAAAAGAAAGTGGGTGAGAATTTTGAAAAAGGGTTTGAAGATTACGTTTATAAATCCTAATACTGAAGAACAAATAGTACAAGCTATGGCTGGTGTTCTTGCTTATAATTTAGCTGAAAATGATGATGGTGTTACATTTGATTATAAAACTACAAATTCTTATCAAAATTCTCATGGGGAAATAGGAGTTGAATTGGAAATGTAGTATAAAAGATTATTAAAAAAATTTAATAAAAAGTCTTGATATTTTAATAAAAAGTTTGTATAATGAATATAATAGTAGTAGATATTTAATATCTACTATAATTAAAATGTGAGTCGCCACCCTATTGGCGAAATAAATGTATAGGTGAGAAAATGTGAGCCGCAACCCTGCTTGCGAGATACAAATGTGCAGGTGGAAAAATGTTAATTATAGTTAAATATGGGGTCTATAAAAGTAGATCCCATATTTTCATAAAAAGGAGATGGAGCAAAATGGTAATAGAAGATGGAAAATTTTACTTTATAAAAGATGAATTTTTTGATGTATTTAAAGATTATGGATTAATGGTTAATAAAGAAAATGGTAATAAAAGACCTTGCTATTTTTGCTTTAAAGATAGACAAAATAGCGAAATAATATGGTTTGTTCCAATTTCTACTAAATATGAAAAGTATGAAAAAATTTATGAAAAGAAAAAGGCAAAAAGTGGGAAAAAGCCAGTATATAACTTTGTTTTTGGAAGTGTTTTAGGAAAAAAAGCTGTTTTTTTAATACAGAATATATTTCCAACAACATTAGATTACATAGAAAAGAAATATACAAATTCTAATAGGGATGTTGAAATACCAGAAATTATAAAAGAACAGGTAATTACTAAAGCATTAAGAGTGGTTGATTTAGCAAAAGACGGTGTGCAAATACCATTTTATGATATAATTGAAATGAAGAAAATATTATTAAATAAGTAAAATATAATTTCAAATGTTACTCGCCACCCTGTTGGCGACAAAATAAAAACTATTCCTGAAAGTGGAGTAGTTTTTTTGTGCTTTTATATTGAAAAAATCAAACTGATATGCTAAAATGTAACAGAACGAAAATAATGAAACAGAAAAATAAAGAAAGTAGTGATGTTATGAAAATCGCAGCATATTGTAGGGTATCAACTGAAAAAGAAGCACAAATAGATTCATTAGAAAAGCAAATAGAGTTTTTTAATGAATTTACAAAAAAGAACGGCTATGAATTGTACAAGCTATATGCAGATGAAGGAATATCAGGAAAACAAATAAAACACAGAAAACAATTCCAACAAATGATGATAGATGCCAAAGCAAAAAAATTCGATAAAGTAGTAGTAAAAGATGTAAGTCGTTTTGCAAGAAATACAGTTGATTTATTACAAAGTGTAAGAGAACTAAAATCTTATGGTGTGCAAGTAGATTTCTTAAACAATGGCGAAGTAATGGAAGGTGGCTCTGAATTTATATTAACAATTTTAGGAGCAATGGCACAGCAAGAAAGTGCAAACATGTCTAAAAGAGTTAAATTTGGAAAAGACATCACAGCTAAAAAAGGAAGAGTGCCTAACCTAGTATTTGGATATGACAAAATTCCAGATGAAAGATATACTTTAAAAATAAATGAAGAAGAAGCAAAAATTGTAAAAGAAATATTTGAAAGCTATGTATATAAAGGAATTGGAACAACCAAAATAGCATGGAATTTAAATGATAGAGGAATAAGAACAAAGAAAACCAAATCAAAATGGGTACAAACATCTATTGTAAGAATGCTTAAAAATCCAATATATACAGGAAGAGTAACAAACAAAAAATCAGAAGTAACAGACTTTATAACAGGAACAAGAAAAGAATTGCCAGAAGAAGAATGGATAGTCGTTGAAAGACCAGAAATGAGAATAATATCAGACGAACTATTTAACAGAGCACAAGAACTTTTAGAGCAAAGATCAAACGAATTTAAATTAAATAACAAAAGAGAAAAAACAGAATATGTATTTAGCACACTTATATATTGCAAACATTGTGGTTATTCATTTAGAAGAATAAAGAGAAAATATACAGCTGATGGTCCAGAATATATTAGATGGGTATGTAGTGGAAGAAATTCAATGGGAGTAAACCATTGTCCAAATACAACTGTTATTGATGAAGAAGAACTTTTAAATGCAATAAAAATCTATTTAAAAAGTATAATAAAAAATAAAAAAGATTTTATGAAAGCTGTTGAAAAAGAATTTGAAAAGATTACAAAATTAAGAGAAAACAATGAAAGAAGTGAAGAAAGTCTTTTAAAAAAAATTGAAAAAGTAACAGTTAAAAAACAAAAATACATGGAAATGTTTCAAAATGAAATAATCAATATACAAGAACTAAAGAAATATACAAATCCACTAAATGAAGATATTGCAAGACTTGAAAGAGAATTAAAACTAATTACATCAGAAATAAAAGAAAAGGATGTATTAGAAAAAGAATTATCTAAAACAATAAACACAGTAGATGATATATTAAATAATCAAACAATTACAAATGCAATGCTAAAAACTATTATAGATGTGATTGAAGTAGATAGTGATTCAAATGTAGAAGTTAGATTAAAATTACTAAATGAAATAGGCAGTACACCAGCAGTTATTACTAATTTTAATGACATTAATCCTACCGTTACGAAAAGTAACGTCAGTACATAAAGATGTTTCAGAAAGATTAAAAAAAATAAATCCAAGTTTGGCAAAACAAGTAAGAGTAGTTTTGGATGAGAATAAGGCGGAAAGGCACATACGAGGAGGAATGGCTACTAAAATGAAATATAGTCATTTAAACGAAAAAAAGAGAATTTGATATAAAATCAAATTCTCTTTTAGATATTATATTAAAATTATATAATATTACTATAATATAAATTATTAATGATTGTATTTTTGTTGTTTTCTTGCTTTTCTACATTCTGGACATCTAACAGGATCATTAGTAAATCCTTTTTCTTGATAAAAAGCTTGTTCACCTTCTGTGAAGATAAATTCTGAACCGCAATCTTTGCATACAATTGTCTTATCTGCCATAATAAAAACCTCCTTTTCAAATTGATTTGAATTGTATTTCTTACTTATCAACCTAAAAAGAAGGGAAATAATCTAAAAATAAATTCATAAAAGTCTCTAAAGACTAAATTATTATAACATATAAAAATATTAAATGCAATGAAAAAGTCTTAAACTTAAAAAATTAATTTATTCACTAATCGACATATTTAGACATAGAATATAATAGCCCAAGTAATGAGGTGAGTAGAATGAATGACATAAAAAAAGGCGATATAGTAGTAAGAAAATCTTATGGAAAAGATATTATTTTTAGAGTTATTAATATTTTAAACAAACCAGAAGAAAAAATTGCAGTTTTAAATGGTGTTATAGAAAGAATTGAAGCTGATAGTAAGATTGCAGATTTAGAATTAGTTGATAAGCAAAAAGTAAAAGATATACTTAGAAAAATGGATAGCAAAATTGAAAACAGAATTGAAAAATCCAAGCAACAATGGGAAGATAGAAATTATAGAATTGGTGTAGTAACAAATCAAACTAGAGCAAAAGAAAAAATTATAACAGGAGAAATACTTCATTTAGATGGAGATAGGAAATATAGTGAGAAATCTTATCGATATTATAGAAAATTAGGATTAAATGCAATTGTAAAATATATACCAGAATATAGACAACCAAGAGTAGTGTATCAATTATTAGAATCATATAATCCAGATATTTTAGTAATTACAGGGCATGATGGAATGATAAAAAGAGGGATGAGATATAATGATATATATAATTATAGAAATTCTCGATATTTTATAGAAACAGTTAAAGAAGCAAGGAAATATGATAAACAAAAAGGTAAAAAGTTAGTAATATTTGCAGGAGCTTGTCAAAGTTATTTTGAAGCCATTATTTCTGCAGGAGCTAATTTTGCATCTTCTCCTGCAAGAATATTAATAGATTTTTTAGATCCATTAGTAGTTGCAGAAAAAATAGCATTGACCGAAAAATACAAATATATTACAATAGATGATATTGCTTATGAATTAAGGGATGGAAGAGATGGAATTGGAGGAATTGGAGCAAATGGGAAGATGACCAAATGTTTAATTATAAATAAAAATAAACCAACTTAATACAATTGTAATATAAATGTAATATAATTGTAAAAAACAAAGAATGAATCGATGAAAATATTGAAAAATAAAGGATACAGAGATTTGCTAAGAACAAACATTTTTTGACAATTTCGCTTAAAAATGCTATAATCAAGCCATCTTAAGGGAGTAGGTGATAAAATGATTTGTAGAACAGATATAGCAAATCTAAAAACTGATATCTTAGAGAAAGTAGGGCAAAAGATAATTGTAAAAGGATCTTTAGGAAGAAGTAGAGCCTTTGAAAAAGAAGCCACGATAGAAAAAGCGTATCCAAATATTTTTGTTGTGAAATACGAGGAAAATAATAGAAATGTGACGTATAGTTATACAGATGTTTTAACCAGAACAGTAGAAGTAGAAGTTTTTGATGGCGATTCATATTCACCATTAATTCCACCGGTTTCATCTGTAAAGACAAGAAAGACATCGTTATAAAAAAAAAGTAGAAATTTAATTTCTACTTTTTTTTTTGCAATTAAAGTAATAAAATCTTAAGTTATCAAATATACATGTATAAAGAAAAAAATAAAGGAGGTCAAATAAATGGTTGTAGATACAATAAAAGAAAATTTATGTGTTAATAAATTAGTTGCAACAAAAAAAGAAGTTATATTGGTCGAAGGAGATATGATTGTACCAGATTCAAAGCCAGATATTTTAAATACAATTTGTACAAGTGGGGTTGTATGTATTTATAAAAAAGAAGTTTTAGAAGAAAAAGTAAGAATAGACGGAAATATAAATACATATATCATGTATATGGCAGATGATAGTAAAGATAAAGTAAGAGGATTAACAACAAGTCTTGATTTTTCTGAAAGTATTCAAATTGCAAATTGCAAGGAAGGAATGAATTGTAAATTAAATACAAAATTAAAATCAATTGAGGCAAAAGTAATTAATGGAAGAAAAGTAGGAATAAAAGCTGCTATTGAAATAGAGATAAATATATACTCGAATGAAGAAGTAGAAATCGTAAATAATGTACAAAATGCAGAGGATATTCAAATACTAAAAGAAGATTTAAAGGTTAATTCACTAGTAGGAATGGGAGATACTAAAATTTATGCAAAAGATACTGTGAATATAGATAATGTAGATAATTTAGCAGAAATATTAAAGGCGGATGTAGCAATTGGTGAAAAGGATGTAAAAATTAGTTATAATAAAATACTAACTAAATCAGAAGCAAGTATAAAAATTATGTATCTAACAGAAGATAATAGGATTAATAATATAACAGCTAAAATACCAGTGGTTGGCTTTATAGATATACCTAATGTTACAGAAGAAAATATGTGTGATGTTGATTATGAAATAAAAAATATAGTATTAAAGCCAAATTCTGCAGAGGAACATTCTATATATATTGAATTAGAAATAAGTGTTGCAGCTACTGTATATGAAGAAAAAGAAATTAATTTAATTCAAGATTTATATAGTCCTAGTGAGAATTTAATATTTAATAAAAAAAGAATAACAACTATTACCAATAAAAAAAATATTAGAGAAACTAAACAAGTAAGAGAAAAAGTAAATATAGAAGGAATTGAAAATAGGAGTATTATAGATGTAGATGTTGTTCCAATGATAGAAAAAGAAAATCAATTGAACAATAAAATTAACTATGAAGGAGAATTAGAATTAAGGTTTATATTATCAAATAGTGACTTACAAGTAGATAATAGGGTTGTAAAGATACCTTTTAATTATACAGTTGAAGAACAGTGTGGAGATGATAATATAAATAGAAATATGGAAATGGAAATAACAAATCAAGATTTTATCGTACAAGAAGGTGGTGTTGTTAATAGCAATATTGATATAACAATGAATTTAAATTCTTATCGTAGTGCTAATATGAATATTATTGATGAAATTCAAACAGATGGAGAAAGGGAAGCAGAAGATTATAGTATATTAATGTATATAGTAAAAAAAGATGATACATTGTGGAAAATAGCCAAACGTTTTGGTAGTACAGTAGAAGACATTGTTAGAATAAATGGAATTGAAGATGAAAATAAAATATATCCAGATCAAAAATTATTTATACCACATTATTCAAAAGCTTCTGTAAAAGAGTATGCATAAGATATATTCAAGACCGCGTATTAGAATTCCAAAAGTACTTATAAATGGAGAAGTACTTAATAATCATAAGAATAAAAAAATAGCTAAAATAATTATTATATTAATAATTGCTTTTAGTACTGTAAAAATAGTATTAGATGCAGTATATCCTATATTTGATACATTGTGTGAGGCGAAAGCAAAATCAATTGCTACAATAGTATCAAATGAACAAGCAACAAATGTTATGAAAGAACATTCTTATGATGAATTATTTACATTGGAAAAAGATAATAATAATAATATAACAATGGTTAAATCAAATGTACTAGCTATTAATGAAATTATTTCAGATGTAGCTGTAAAAATTCAGGAAGATATTGATAATAGAGGAAGAGAAAATATTGAAATAGCAATACGGCAGTTTTACTGGGTTTAAATTATTAGCAGGGAGAGGACCAGGAGTAAAAATTAAAATATCATCTATTGGAAATGTGGAAACTGATTTAAAAAGTGAATTTACAGCGCAAGGGATAAATCAAACATTGCATAGAGTTTATTTAGAAGTTAAATGCAGAGTTAATATTTTAACTCCATTTCAAGATATAGAAAAAGAAATAACTAATCAAGTATTGTTGGTGGAAAATGTTATTGTAGGACGTATTCCAGAGACTTATTATAATTTAGAGGGGTTAAATAGTAAAAGTGATGCAATGGAGATAATAGAGTGAAAATTATAAAAATAGTCAAGTTCATAGCTTGACTATTTTGTAATATTAAAAAATTTTTAATTAAGTAGTTATTTGTTACAAATATTACGCTGTGCAGAAATGGTAGCTAATGTATCTCCTAATTGAGTAAAAACTGCAGATAATAAACTTAATTCTGAATCATCTAAATCACAAGCTATAAAGTTTGCGATTGAATTGATAAAGGTAGTTAATTGAAAAGGAGTCATAAAATCACCTAATTTATTATATTAAAGAAAAACTAAAGTGTGATATATAAAGAAATTGTATTAATTAATATCATAAATTTGATTTATTAATTTAGTAGCATTTTCTTTTAATAATTTTTTATTCTTTAAAACGGCTTTATCTGGGAAAATGGCATCACCAAATGTAACTGTCACGGTAGAGAAAAATTTAGGTCTAACTGTAATATGCACAGGAATAATTGGCACATTTGCTATTGCTGAAAGGTAAACAGCACCACTTTTGGTTTTTCTTTTATTATATTTATAATTTTCCTTAAATATACCGCCTTCTGGAAAGATAAGAAGTCTGATTTTTTCTCGACTTTCTAATTGTTCTAATATAGATTTTGCTCCTTTTATATCAGTTTTATTTCTTTCAATAGGAAAAGCGTTATGATATGTTAAAAATTTAGCAATTAACTTATTTTTAAAGAGTTCAGATTTTGCAACACTATACATATTTTCAACTTTAGGATATAAAAAAGCAGGATCAAAAATCCTAGAATGATTTGGGCAAATTAAACATTTATTATATTTATCTAATATTTCTAGATTTTCATATTTTACATGAAATAATATACGGCAAGAAGTTATAAGAATGATATTTCTAATTAATGAATACAATACAATTCTTCCTTTCATAATAAATTTGTATAAATGCTAACATACGTTACGTTTTTATTATAACATAATTTTTAATAAAGATAAAATGTATTGTAAAAGTTAGAAAACAAGTTATATTATAGAAAATTAAAATATAAAAAAGTTGACATTTTAATGCTTGCAGACGCTTGATAGTAAAGATTATCAATTATATTTTATTATTTAGGAAACAACCATATAAAAATAAGATTTATGAATTTATAAACAGAAATAGATTATAAAAATTTATTAATATTATAGACAGATTTTAAATAATATTGTAGAATAATTAGCATAGGAAATGATGAGAAACAGATGTGGTTTTGCCACCTGAATTTACGAAATATCGTAGGAGGGGTGGTGATGTTTATGATTAAAGTGATACTATTTTTAATATTATCCTTAATGTTTTCTTTAACATTAAACGTTGCCTTGACAGCAGTTCTGTATAAGAACTGGGTTGATAAGCAACTACATAAATAAAAAAAGCTCACATCTGTAACTTTGGCGAGTTAGGTGTGAGTTTTTTCAAACTTAATTTGGCAAAACCACGTTTGTGGATTTGTCATTTCCTATATTTATTATAAGCTATTTAAAGATAAAAAGTCAAGAAAAAAGATAAAATTATAATAAATAAATAGCAAGTTATATGATAGAATGTTAAGTGAAAAAGGACAAGATAAAATGAAGAGTAAAGAAATATTAGCAAAAATAAGAGAACTTTCTAATGAAGAAAAAAAGAAAATCAATTACGAGAAATTAAAGGAGATAATGGAATATATGACACCTGATGAAATAATTGAATTAAGTAATATAATAGGATATCCTGTTTTTATTAGATTATGTATGGGAGTATTACAACATAAAATTATTCTATTACAAGATGGTGCAGCAGCAATAATAATTAATAGTGAAGGGAAAATATTACTTCAAAGTAGAGCTGATAGAAATTTATGGGGATTACCTGGAGGGTGTCAAGAATTAGGAGAGAGTTTTAAAGATACTATAATTAGAGAAGTTAAAGAAGAAACTAATTTAGATGTAGAAGAAAAAGATTTAGAATTAATAGATATAGTATCAGGAAAAACTAGAAAAAATAGTTATCCAAATGGTGATGTTGTAATAAATAATACAGCCCTATATTGCATAAGACATTATACTGGAGAATTAAAAATAGATGAAGAATCTAAAAAAATGAAATTCTTTGACTTGAATAACTTACCTAAAAATCAAAATGATCCAGATTTAATAGAAGCTTATAAAAAATACAAAAGAAAACAAATAGAAGATTCGGGAAGGTAAATTACAATTTATTTAAATAACGATTTATTGTATAAAAAAACAAAGCTAATTATGCGAAAAATAATAGTAGAGCATAGTTAGCTTTGTTTGTGTGTTAGATAAATTAATGACTATGGAAAATAAATTTGTATATTACTAGCATATTACCTGTATATTACAAATTTAAAGGGTGAACAAATATAAAAACAAAAACATTGATATTTCATGCTTGCAGACGTTTGATAGTAAAAATTAGTGAACGACAAAAAAACCTCGGAAGTTTTGAAACTTCTGAGGTTGAATTGATTTGGATAAAAGCTCTTTTTATCTTTTACTAAATTGAGGAGCTTTTCTAGCTTTTTTAAGACCGTATTTTTTTCTTTCTTTCATACGAGGATCTCTTGTTAAGAATCCGTTTGATTTTAAAGCTGGTCTGTATTCACTATTAGCTTCATTTAATGCTCTTGCAATACCATGTCTGATAGCTCCAGCTTGACCTGTAAATCCGCCACCTTTTACGTTAGCTATAACATCATATTTAGCTGTTGTATTTGTAACTGTAAGTGGTTGTCTTACAATAACTTTTAAAGTTTCTAATCCGAAAAATTCATCAATATCTTTACCGTTAATTGTGATTTTTCCGTTTCCTTCTACTAATCTAACTCTAGCAATTGCATTTTTTCTTCTACCTGTACCATAAAAAACGATATTTTCCTTTTTTGCCATATTATTTTACCTCCCATACTTCTGGTTTTTGTGCTTGGTTTTCATGTTCTGCACCAGCATATACTCTTAATTTTTTAAGACTTTGTCTACCTAAAGAATTATGAGGTAACATTCCTTTTATAGCTAAAGTCATAGCTTTTTCTGGATTTTTTTCAAGCATTACTTTGGCAGAAATTTCTTTCATTCCTCCAATGTAACCTGAATGATGTCTGTAAACTTTTTGATTTAATTTGTTTCCTGTTAAAATTACGTCATTACAATTTATTATAATAACATGGTCACCCATATCAATATTTGGTGTAAATGTTGGTTTATGTTTTCCTCTTAATAATCTAGCGGCTTCTGTTGCAACTCTACCAAGTGGCTTATTTGCTGCATCAATTATATACCATTTACTTTCAACTTCACCTTTTTTTGCACTATATGTAGTATTATTCATGGTAATATATACCCTCCTATATTTTATTTGTTTTATTTTATTTATATGAAATTTAAATATAAAACCACCGGGGAGAAGTTCTAAATTTAAATCATATTTTAACATAATTGCTCAATTATTCTATTACAAAAAAGTACATTTGTCAATACATTTCAGGCAATTTTTAGAAAAACTTGACAAAAACAATTTTTATGTGTATACTGTTAACGTTAAAAACAGGATGTAATATATTATGAATAAGGAGTAATATGGAAATGAGAAGAAAAAGAAATATAAAAAGCATTGTACTATTAGCAGCTCTAGGAATTGCTACATTGTTTTTTATAAATATCAGTTTTGCATCTACTAATGCTAAAGTAAATGTAGAAACAGCAAATCTAAGAGAGTCAGCAGATGAAAATAGTAAAATTTTAGAGCAACTTTCTCAAGGTCAAGAAGTAGAGATAGTAGAAAAGAGTAGTGATTGGTATAAGGTTAAAGTAAAAGGAATGACAGGATATTTAAGACAAGATCTACTTACAGTAGAAGAAAAAAATACTGTAAATGCTAATACAACAACTTCATCAGAAGAGAAAGCAGAAGTAGAAACTACTAAAAATGAAGAAACAAAAACAACTGATACAGATGAAAAAAGTAAAATAATTGTGGAAGATACAAAATTAAAAATTGTACCATCTATTAATGCCACAGATATTATTGAAGTAAAAAAAGATGAAGAAGTTATTATAACAGAAACAATAAATGACTGGGTATGTGTACAAACAAAAACAACAAAAGGTTGGATTTATAAAGAAAAATTAAAATCTAAAGAAGATAAAAAAGAAGAAAAACAAACAACAGAGCAGAATCAAGTAGTAGAAGAAAGTAAATTAAAGACACTATATATAGGTAGTGAATCTGTTAATTTAAGAAAAGAAGCAAATACAAATTCAGAAGTTGTAACTAAATTATCTTTAAATACAGCTGTTGATGTTTATGCAGAGGAAAATGGATGGAGTAAAGTAAAAGTAAATGGAAATGAAGGTTACATATCTTCATCATTATTATCAGAAAAGAAAAAGGAAACGTCAAGAAGTTTAGAAACACCAAGAACTAAAACAAGTGAAAATTCAAGTGAGAATACTAAAACTTCACAAGAGAAAGAAACAGCAACTACAGTTCCAGTTTCAGGAAAAGGAGCTACAGCAGTAGAAACAGCTAAAAAATATATTGGTTGTAGTTATGTATATGGAGCATCTGGACCAAGCAGTTTTGATTGCTCAGGATTTACTTCATATGTATTTAAACAACATGGAATTAGTTTAAATAGAACAGCTGCAGGACAATATAGTAATGGAGTTGCTGTTAGTAGAAACCAATTACAACCAGGTGATTTAGTTATGTTTGGAAAATCTGGAATAAACCATGTAGGCATATATATTGGTGGAGGGCAAATTGTTCATGCTGCTAATAAGTCAAGAGGGGTAACAACTGATACGATAAATTCAGGATATTATAATAACAACTATGTTGGAGCAAGAAGAGTTATGTAAAAATGCAATTAAGAAAGGAAGATTAAAAGTAGTAAAACGACCAGTTTTAATTGCAATTATAGGATATATAATAGGTATTATAATGGGGCTATACTTTAATTTTAGTATAGCTCTTTTTTATATTCCGATAATTGTAATATATTTTTTCAAGAAAACATTAAAAATATCTAAGAAGGAATTTAAGTTAATAAGTTTAAAAAGATATTTTAGATATGTAAAGTTAATTTTTAATTTCAAAATTATTATTATTCTTATTATTTTTTCTATTATTTCTAATTTTATTGTAATATTTCAAAACAAAAAATATAAAAGTTTATATACAAACAATCAATTAATAAGTGGAGAAGCAGTAGTTATAGGGGAGAAACAAGAAAAAGAATATAACAATATATATAAGATAAAATATAATAAAACATATGTATATTTAAAAATAGATAAAAAATCCACAATTGAGTTAAATTATGGGGATAAAATAAAGTTTTCAGGAAGTTTTATAGAACCAAAAGAAAACAAAAATACAGGGGGATTTAATTATAAAAATTATTTGAAAACTTTAAAAATTTATGGAACAATAAAAGTAAACAAAATAGAAATTTTAGGAAAAGAAAAGCAAAATTTTATTTTAAAATATGCACATTTAATTAGTAAAAAAATAAAAGAAAAAGTTAATCTTAATTTAGATAAAGAAAAAGCAGATATTTTAATTGGAATTTTGATAGGAGACACAGAAGAAATAGAAGAAGAATTAAAGGAAAATTTTAGAATTAGTAATATTTCACATGTTTTAGCTGTTTCGGGAATGCATGTTACTTATATAATTATTGGGATTAATTTATTATTTAAAACAAAATTAGGAAAGAGAAAACTTAATTTTATTATAATTATTGTTCTTATTTTTTATATGTTTATAACAGGATTTTCAGCTTCAATAGTAAGAGCGGCAATAATGGCGATATTAATAATAGGTTCAAAAATAATGTATAGAAAAAATGATGTATGGAATTCAATTGCAATATCGTTATTTTGTATACTTATCTATAATCCATTTCTTATTACTAGTATGGGGCTGCAATTTTCTTATTTAGGAACAATTGGAATTATTGTTTTTTATAAAAATGTTTATGTAGTTTTAGAAAATATAAAAATAACTTCTAAAAAATTAAAATATGAAATTAATAAAAAAGATACAAAGGCAATTGAAAAGATAAAGAATATATTAGCAGTTACAATTTCTGCTCAATTAGCAATTATGCCAATTATGATTTATCATACTAATTTGTTTAGTATATACTTTTTTATAACTAATTTATTGGTAAGTATAATTATTGGTCCTATTATTATATTAGGAATAATTGCAGTTATCATGTCCTTTATTATTAATCCATGTGCTAAAGTAATTTTTACTATTATAAAATTATTAGTTGATATTTTAATTTTAATATCTAAAATTAGCCAATTGCCATTTGCAAAACTATATATTCCTACACCTAAGATTTGGCAGATATGTTTATTATATTGTATAATTATTATTTCTAAATTAGTTCATAATCTTTATTATCAAAAAAAATTGAATGCTACTCAAATAAGAATGAGAAATTTAATAGCTTTATTTAAATATAAGATGTATTTAAATAAAAAAAGAAGTTTGATGGCTTTAGTATTATTAGGAGTGATTATTTTATTAGTAGAATTTTATCCTAAAAACTTAAAAGTAAATTTTATTGATGTAGGACAAGGGGATGCAACTTTTATTGTAACACCATATAATAATACTATTTTAATTGATGGAGGTGGAAGTGAATCTAAAAATTATAATATAGGTAAGAATACAGTACTTCCTTATATTTTAGATAAAGGATATACAAAAATTGACTATATAATAATTAGTCATTTTGATCAAGATCATGTTCGGTGGATTGTTATATATTATGCAAGAAATAAAAGTAAATAACATCATAATAGGTAAGCAATATAAATCATCAGAAAATTATGAGGAATTTATAAAAATTGTAAAAGAAAAAAAGATAAATGTAAAAATAGTAGAAGGAGGAGAAAAAGTAAGTATAGAAGATAATTTGTATTTTGATATTATATGGCCTTTTTCTGATAATATGATATCTGATAATAGTATAAACAATAATTCACTTGTATGTAAACTAAATTATAAAAATTATTCAATGCTTTTTACAGGAGATATTGAGGCCATAGCTGAAAAAGCTATTTTGAAAAAATATTCTAAAAATTTAAATATATTAAAATCAGATATTTTAAAAGTAGCACATCATGGTTCGAAAACATCTTCTATTACAGAGTTTATTGAAAAGATAAAACCAAAATATGCAATAATTGGAGTAGGGGAAGATAATAAATTTGGTCATCCATCAGATAGTACAATTCAAAATCTTGAAAAAGCAAATATAAGAATTTATAGGACAGATAAAATGGGAGAAATAGAAATAAAAACAAATGGAAAAGAGATAAAAATAAATGAATTTTTAAAATGCAAATAATAAAAGATTGTATAAATTTAACAAAAACGTAAATAATAGTTATAAAACATTAGAAAAGGAGTAATTATTATGAATAAAACAATTATGAGTATAATTGCAATTATTGTTATAATAGGTGCAATTATAATTGGAGTTCAAATTTGTAAACCAAATAAAGAACAGGAAGATATTATAACCAAAGTATCAGATGAAAAGATTGAAGATGATTGTACGGATGAATATCAGGAAATACAAGAGGAGATGCTTCAAGCTAATTCTACAGAAGAAAAGATATCTCCTAATTGTTTTATTACTATGAAAAAAACATATAATAAATGTGGACACACAACGAGTGAATATATAGCTATTCCAAAAGAGTTAGTAAATAAAACAAAAGAGGATTTGAAAGAAAAATATGCTGGTTGGACAATTGATAAATTTTCAGATACGCAAATAGTAATAAGCAAAAAAGAAGAAGGAGAATGTGGTGAACACTATATTGTGAAGGATAAGGAAGGGAAAGTTGTAATATATAAATTATTAGAAGATGGGACTGAAAAAGAATATGAAGTAACAGATATTTCAACAGAATATATTACAGATACAGATAAAATTAATATGAAAAATGGAATTAAGGTAAATGGCAAACAAGAATTAAATCAATTAATAGAAGACTTTGAGTAAAATATAATATATAAAAAATCTAGTTCATTATTTTGAACTAGATTTTTTCTTTTCTTTTTTATCTATTGTAACTTCTTTTTTTAAGTCTTGTTTATCAATAAATCCTTTTTGATATAAATCTTTAACATACATTATAAGTGAAAATACAGTAGCAATTAATGCTAAACAATATAATAGAAAGTCAAATTTGCTCCAAAAACCAATTAAATTGAACTGTTTTGCAAGTAGAGAGAATACAATTGCAACATAGAATAAAACAGTAGCAAGTTTTCCATACCATTTACTATAAACGACAACATCTTTTCCATAAAGGAAAGAAGCACCAACTATCATAATAAATTCTTTTAGTAATACAATAATTAGAATCCAAAGAGGAATAATACCAATTATAACCAATGAAGTAAGTGTTGATATTTGTGTTAGTTTATCAGCAAGAGGATCCATTAGTTTTCCAAAGTTTGAGATTAAATTAAATTTTCTCGCTATAAAACCATCAGCAATATCTGTTAAACCAGAAATGGTAAAAAACAAGAATGCTAATATATAGTTACCAGTAAAAATATAAAAAATTATAAATGGTATTAATAAAAATCTAATAATAGTAAGTATATTTGGTACATGTTTAAACATAATTTTCTCCTATTTAACTTCAAATTTTAGTTTATCATTTTCAAAATCTACTTTTACAGTTTGACCATCTAAAAGTTGACTTCTTAGAATCATTTCAGATAATTCATCTTCAATATATCTTTGAATAGCTCTTCTTAAAGGTCTTGCTCCAAATTTTATATCAGTTCCTTTTTCTAAAAGATAATTTTTTGCTTTCTTTGTAATATCCATATTTATATCTTTTTCATTTAAAGCTTTTCTAGTATTTTCTAACATTAAATCAACTATTTTTAAAAGTTGTTCTTTTGTTAGAGAATCAAATTGAATAATTTCATCAACACGGTTAAGAAATTCTGGTCTAAATAATTCTTTTAAGCTATCCATTATTTTATTTTTATCAATTGATTGTTTTCCAAAACCAATTGAATTTATATTAGAGTTAGAACCTGCATTAGATGTCATAATAATAATTGTGTTAGAGAAACTTACAGTGTTTCCTTGACTATCTGTTAGTTTTCCATCATCTAATACTTGTAATAAAATATTAAATACGTCAGGATGAGCTTTTTCTATTTCATCTAATAAAATTATAGAATATGGTTTTCTTTTAACTTTATCTGTTAATTGACCAGCATCATCATATCCAACGTAACCTGGAGGTGCACCAATTAATTTAGATGTTGAGTGACTTTCCATGTATTCAGACATATCGATTCTTATTATAGAATCTTCACTTCCAAACATTTCATAAGCTAAACTTTTAGCAAGTTCAGTTTTACCTACTCCAGTAGGTCCAACAAAGATGAAAGAAGGTGGTCTTTTTGTACTTTGTAACCCGGCTCTATTTCTTCTAATTGCTCTAGCAACGCTACTAACAGCTTCGTCTTGACCAATAATTCTTTTATGAAGATTAGTTTCTAAGTTTAATAATTTTTGTGTTTCTGCTTCTGTTATTTTTTTAACTGGAATTTTTGTCCAGCTTTCAATTACATTAGCAATATCTTGTACATTTAATTGTTTTGGTTTTGCTTTAGCGCTTAATTTATCAATTTCTTCAATTAGTTGACATTCACGTGTTTTCAAATCTGCGGCTTTCTGATAATCTTCTGTTGAATCAGCAGCGATAACTTCTTCTTTTTCAGATTGAACTTTAGCAAGTTCTTGTTTTAACATTTCAAGCTTAAATAAATCTTTATTTTCTAAATTTATTCTTGAACAAGCTTCATCTAAAATGTCAATTGCTTTATCAGGTAAAAATCTATCATGAATATATTTTTCAGACATAATAACTGCTTGACGAATAATATCTGATGAAATTTTAACTTTATGATATTCTTCATAATATTTTTTAATTCCTTCTAATATAACAATAGAATCTTCTATGTTTGGTTCTTCTACTAAAACTTGTTGAAATCTTCTTTCTAGAGCAGAATCTTTTTCAATATATTTTCTATATTCTTTTAATGTTGTTGTACCAATTAATTGAATTTCTCCATTTGATAATGCAGGTTTTAATATATTTGCAGCATTCATAGAGTGTTCACCATCACCAGCACCGATAATATTATGGATTTCATCTATAACCAAGATAATATTTCCATATTCTTTACATTCATCAATAATGCCTTTCATTCTAGATTCAAATTGTCCTCTAAATTGAGTACCTGCAATTACAGCAGTCATGTCTAATAAATAAACTTCTTTATTTAAAAGTTTTGCTGGTACATTTTGATTTGCTATTTTTATTGCTAATCCTTGAGCTATTGCAGTTTTACCAACGCCAGGTTCACCGATTAAGCATGGATTGTTTTTGGAACGTCTATTTAAAATTTGAACAATTCTTTGTATTTCTTTTTCTCTTCCAATTACAATGTCTAATTCATTATTTTTAGCTTTATCTGTAAGATTAGTACCAAAGGTATCTAAGAATTTCTTTTTCTTGTTCTGTTTTTTATTTTTCTTTTTTTCAACTTTAACTTTTCTTCTGCCATCATTTAGTTCTTCAGATTCATCAGAATTACTTTTTGAAGCTTTGTTTGAAAACATGTTAGAGAAGATAGAGCCTAATGGTATTGCCGCTCCAGAAATTTTTGAAGGTTCATCACTATCTGGATTTTGTTCTTGACTTTCAAATGTAATTGCACCGTCTAAGTTTTCAATGTCTTCTAAATTTATGTTTTCTGCTAAATCTTTAAATATTGTTTCAAATTGTTTAGTCATATCATTAATGTTAATTTTATCATTAGAAAGGATATTGTTTTGATCATGTAATACTTCTGTTGGATTTATTCCTTTTTTCTTTGCACAATCATAACAATAGCCTTCAAGACTTTCCTTTCCATTTTCTATTTTTTTATAAAAAAGTATTGCTGGATTTTTATTACATTCTGAACATAACATACTTTAAATTCCTCATTTCTATTAAAATTAATTTATATTATAATATCGCAAAAATAGGGAATAGTCAATAATTTTTCGAATAATAATAGCAGGGAATTTCCCTGCTATTATTTAAATTATTTTTAATACATATTTGCTAAAACTAATAGTAAAATCATTCCTATATACATAAATGCAAATAATGCTAATCCGATAATACCTGTTATCATTCCAGCTTTTCCTATTTTACTGCCTGTCCTTCTTGAAGATTTTACTCCAAATACAATAGCAACAATTCCTGTTGGTAATGTAATATACCAAAATAAAGCAGTGACAATAGATATTATACCTAAAACGAGTGATACTATATGCATAACAGATTTATTTGTATTATTTTCTTCCATAACAATAACCTCCACTTTTTATTTTATTTTTAATTCATCAATTAGTTCTAAAGTATCAAGATTATTTACTTTTATTGCTGTTTCAGATATAGTATATAAATTATTATCTATGTACAATCCTCTCAATAATTTAGAATTATTGTAGTTATAACTATATGACGATTTATTTTTATTTTTTTGTGAAGTTTCGTGAGTTATAACTCCTTTTAAATTGAATCCATCATTTATATTTATTTTATATACAAAGTAGCCTTCTGAAACATAAGATTTATTATAATTTGTATATGAATCGACAATAGAAGAATAAGAATCAATTGAAGAGTCTATTTCAAAATCTTCACTATAATTATTAACAGGTATTGCTAATAATTGTTTTTCTTTAGAGAATAGTAACGCTTTTGGATTAGTTAAAATTGCTGATGTCGTTCTGCTATCTCCTATTATAGTTTGAGATAATTGTGTAGGATTATTAACATCAGATACATCAAACAATGCCATTTTCATTCCTGTTATTTTTGATGTTGTAGATGTTACTTTTCCAATTGAATTTTTATTGACAATTTCTTCAGTTTCCATTCCGATACCTATTAAATGATTTTCATCGTATGGATGTAGATATGTACTATATCCTGGTATATGTAATTCTCCTAATACTGTTGGTTTTGTTTCATTACTTAAATCAATTACAAATAAAGGATCAACTGTTTTATAAGTTACTAAATAAGCTTTATTTCCCATGAATCTTGAAGAGTACATTTTTTCACCTTTTGCAACATGATTAGAAATTCCTATTTGTTTTAAATTTTCATCAAATATTGCAATTTTGGCTCCATCATTATCATATAGAGCAATTCTTAAGTGACCATTTTGTTCATCTAAAGAATATTGATTTATTGTTTTTCCTATTATTTTATTTTTTGTATTATAGGATACTTTACCATCTCCTGAAATATCAAATTTATATATTTCTGTATAGTAATCATTTGAATAATCATAATCATCATTATAAGTTAATACTCCTAAAATACCTTTTAATCCAAATAATTTGCTTATAGGGGGAATACTATCAGTATAGTCATATTTTTGATCTAATAAATAAATACTATTTTCTGATACGTAAGCATTTGAAATATCAATTAAATAAGAGCTTACATTTATATTTGCTTTTACATCATCTAAGTCAACTACTGAAATAAGAGTTTGTTTTGTTGTTTGTACATCTTTTAAATATTTAATGTTTTTAAGAGATATTTCTTGCTCATTATTATCTTCTTTATAGGCTCTAACAATTTTATCATTTTCCTCTCTCAAGTTTCCTGAGGCAATAACATACAATTTATTATTTATGCATCTAGAGGTATAATATGATTCATATAATTCATAACTCTTAACTAGAGTAGGTTTTGACTTTGTTGATATATTATAAATTTTTACAATGGTATTGCTACTATTATTGTAGTTATAATAAGAAGAATAAGAAGTCGAACTAGTATTTTTAGTAGATATAACTACTAACTCATTTTTATATAAAATTAAATCTTCTGGGACACTTCCATCATTTGATTTTATAGTAGCTTCAATTTTAATATTTTCTGGTTTTATTACATTTGTTATTATTACATTACTGTTAGATATTGAATAAATATAGTCACCATCTGTTTTGGTAATATCAGCCTCATCAACATTTTCAACCTGAATGTTAGTAGTTGAGTAGTCTTTGGAAGAAGATGTTTTTTCAGAGTTATCTGAAAACGCTGAACTATCACCTGCAGTTATAGAGTCAATAGATAATTCTGCACTATTTATAGTTTTGGTATTAGTATAACTATAATAGTAAGGACTATTAACTAAAAGACTAAAAGGCATAGTAACAATGTTTATAAACAGATCTTTTATAGTTGGATCATCACTATCATATATTTTTGATAATTCTTTATCAGATTTTATTGTTTTTAATTCTGTATTATCATTAGAAAACAGTAAAAAGGCAATAATGCAAAATATAATTATTAGAATAGATATTATAGCAATTTTTAGTTTTTTTCTCATAAAAAACCCTCCTTTTATTTTATATACTTATATCTTATCCTTTTTAAAAAAATAAATCAATACGAAACTTAAATAAAAAAATATTGATAAATAAAAATATCAATGATATAATAAAATTGTGAAATTTATAAATAAGAGGTCAAAAGATGAATGTAACATTACCAGAGAAAAATAAATTAAAAAAGAAACAAATAATTATATATACTTCTATAATAATTGTATGTATTATATGTCTTGTTACAGCTTTCTATGTTCAGTTTTATGCAAGAATCAGTTTTAGTGAATTATTAGGTATATCAGAAAAAAAACAATTTGGAAATAAAACAGAAGAAGAAATAGAAGAATTGAAATCAGATTTTAATAAAGTATTTATTAATAATATTGAAGAAGATAATGGAGATAATGACAATAAAAAATCTGATAAAAATCAAAAATTAGTTTATACACAATATGAAAAAAAGGAGTCTAATACTAATAATTATGATTTAGAAATACATATTCCACATATTAATATAAAAAGTGAAATTGTGGATGAATATAATAAAGAAATTGAAGATATTTTTGTAAATAAGGCTAGAAATGTTTTACAAAGTGAGAATAAAAATATTATTTATACAGTGGAATATGTAGCAAATGTACAAGATGACATTTTATCTTTAATGATAAGATCAAATTTAAAAGAAGGCGTAAGTGCACAAAGAATAATAATACAGACTTATAATTATGATTTGAGAAACAATAAGGAAATTAATTTAGAAGAGGTTCTAAAAATAAAAAATATAGATAAATCAGAATTGCAAGGCAAAATTACAGATTCAATTAAGACAGAACAAAAGAAAGTAGAAGATTTAGAAAAATTAGGATATAATGTATATAGTAGAGATGTTTCAAATGATATGTATAAGATAGAAAATTCAAAAGAATTTTATTTAACAAATGACACATTATATATAATTTATGCTTATGGAAATGATAATTTTACAAGTGAAATTGATTTAATTGTTATATAATCTAAAAGAAAAAGAACATATATTTATATATGCTCTTTTTCTTTTGAAAATAAAAGGGGATGTTTTTTATTTCAAATCAGTATCTGTACTGATTATGTTTGTATTTTAACAATGTTTTTTGTCCATTGTGTGAACTAAAAGTGAAAAAACAAAAAACTTAGCATTATTTTTTGCTAAGTTTTTATTTGGTTAAGGTTGTTCACCTAAAGTTATAGTTAAATCTTTTTCTTGACCATTGCGATTTACTTTTATTTTCATTTCATCACCAATTTTATGAGAATTTTTTATTTTATTTAATTCATCCATTTTTGTTATTTTTTGTCCATCTGCTTCAATAATTACATCTCCGACTTTTATACCAGCTTTTTCTCCAGCAGAGAAATCTTCAATAGATTTTACATAGACACCAACAACTAAGTTATTAGCTTTTGCTGTTTGTTCATTTAAATCCATACCAGAGATACCAATATAAGGTCTTTTTACTTTGCTATATTGAATTAATTGTGATGTTATATCTGTTGTAGAATTAATTGGAATAGCAAATCCCATTCCTTCAATTCCTGTTCCAGAAAGTTTTAAAGTATTGATACCAATTACTTTTCCTTCACTATTTACTAAAGCACCACCACTATTACCAGAGTTAATAGCAGCATCTGTTTGAATTAAAGTAAATTGTTTTCCTTCTGAATCAGTTACTTCTCTATTAACAGCACTAACAACACCACAGGTAATGCTACTTTGCATACCAAGAGGGTTTCCAACAGCCATTGCAAATTCACCAACTTTTATATTGTCAGAGTCAGCAAATTCGGCCTTTGATAATCCAGTTTTTTCAATTTTTATTACTGCTAAATCAGTTTGTTCATCTTTTCCAACGATTTTTGCTTCATATTCTGTGTCATCATTAAACAATGTAACTGTTACTTTTGTAGCTTCTGAAACTTCATAATAAGATTCAGAAGAAGAGGTTGCAACAATATGATTATTAGTTAAAATATATCCATCTTCACTAATAATAATTCCAGAACCACTTGCAGTTGCTGTAGAAGTTTGAGTTTGTTTACCAAACATAGAAATTAAAGAATTTACATTATATTCAACTTTAATTCCAACGATTGAAGGCAATATTTTATTAGCAGCATAAATAGAAGTATCTGAGTAATTTGATAATGAAGTTTGGCTAACATATCCTTGAGAAGATAAATTAGAAGAGTTTGAAGTATTAGAAGAAGTATCTAGTAATTTATTCCTTATAGAGGGTATTCCAAAACAAGCTCCAATTACAACTGTACAGCCTAAAACTCCACTAACAAAAGGTAATAAAAAGTTTCTTCCAAAACTAACTTTACTTTTGCCTTTTTTTTCTGTTTCATATGTTACTTTATATGAATTTGAATTTTGAACTGTTTTAAAATCCTTTCCTTTTTCTTGATTTTGTTGATTTTCATTATTATTTTCCATTTTTTTACCTCCTGAAAAATTATATTTACTAATATAGTATCCTATTGTTTTTATATAATACAATAGATTTGTGAAGCTTTTGTGAAAAAAATGCAAAAATATGAATTAATTTATTAAAAAATTCTATTGAAAAAAATAGAGGAAAAATATATAATAATACTAATAAAAAATAAAGGATGGTAGATATGAAAAAAAATAAAAATAGAGGAATAACATTAGCAAGTTTAGTTATAACAATTATAGTTTTATTAATTATTGCTGGAATATCAGTGTATAGTGGAACTGATATTATAAAAAGGGCTAAGTTAGAAGAATTAAAAACAAATATGTTACTAATTGAAACAAAAGCAAAAGAATGTGTAGAAAATGCTAATTTTAAGTTAGGAAAAACAGATAATTTAGGTGACACTGAAAAAACAACTAGGATTAATGAAGCTAAAAAAGAATTAAAGGGAATAGAGATAACTGAAGCAGATAATATAAATATTGAACTAAGTGACTATAATTATTATTATAAATTAACAGAAGATAATTTAAAGGATATGGGACTTTCAAATATAAAATTAAGTGATACAGATGAATTATATATTGTAAAATATGATATACAAAATGCAAAAGTAGAAATATATAATACAAAGGGATATGAAGGAAAATATTCTTTAACAGATATAGAACAAATTGAAAAATAAAGGTAAAAGAAAATGAAAGAAAAAGAAATAGAAAGATTAACAAAACTAAAGGAAATAGAAAAAGATTTATATGGCAAGGGATTTAAAAATATTTGTGGTATTGATGAAGCTGGAAGAGGACCATTAGCTGGACCAGTTGTGGTAGCAGGTGTAATTATGCCACATGATTCTATGATTGAAGGAGTAAATGATTCTAAAAAGGTTTCTGAAAAAAAGAGAGAAAAGTTATATGATTTAATTATAGAAGAAGCACTTAGTTATTCAGTAGCTATTATAGGACATGATGTAATTGATGAGATAAATATTTTAAATGCTACTAAAGCAGGTGTAACACAAGTTGTAGATGGATTAGATTTAAAACCAGATTTAATTATTATAGATGCATTAAATCATATTGATACAAGAGGAATTCCATATGATCCAATAATAAAGGGAGATGCTAAATGTTATAATATTGCAGCAGCTTCTATTTTAGCAAAGGTGACAAGGGATAGAATTATGAGACAATGGGATGAAATATATCCATGTTATGGTTTTTCAGCTCATAAAGGATATGGGACTGCAAGACATATAGAAGCGATAAAGGAATATGGACTTTGTCCAATTCACAGAAGAACATTTACTAAAAATTTTATTTAAGAAATTCTAATATTGTTCCAATCATATTAAAAAAATTATAAAATCATATACATTTTAACTTGAGTGAAAGTGGCACATTTTTATATAAAATTTTCTTATTGAACGTAATGAATAGGATGAAATATTAAATAGATTATACTATACTTAATGAGATAGATTTTAACAATTTTAGTAACAATATATACAACTATATTAGTAGAAAGTTATGGAAAATAATTAAAAATAATTGAAAAAAAACTATAATATGCTATAATATATTGGAAAGAGATAAGAAAGGATGAGGAAAGATGAAGAGAAACAAAGAAGAAAAATTAGAAAAAAAACATAGATATGATAAAGGTCAAATATTTGTAAAAGTAATGGCTGGATTTTTAGCTTTATTAATGGTAATAGGAACAGTATTTACAATTGTTGCAGCTTTAATATAGTAAATAATAGGAGAAATAAATGGTAATTAATTTAGGAATGAATTGGGAAAATTTTTATAAAGATAATATAGTAGAATATATAAAATCATTACAAACAAATCCATTTGAATTAGTAACTTTAATAATAGATATAACAATAGTAATATTTTTAATGTATTGCTTTTTTAAAATTGTTAGAGGATCTAGAGCTTGGCAATTGATTAAAGGAATAGCACTTTTGATTATAGCAACATGGATGAGTGGATTATTCAATTTAAAAATTCTAAATTGGATATTAACTGGAATTATGAATTTAGGAGTAATTGCAATTATAGTTATTTTTCAACCGGAACTAAGAAGAGCTTTAGAACAATTAGGAACAAACAAGTTAACACAGTTTTTTGGTATAGATAAAGATTTGTCAACAAAAACAAAAGAAGATATATATAAAGTGGTAATTGCAGCTACAGAGCTTTCAAAAGCAAAAACCGGAGCGCTAATAGTTTTAGAAAGAGATATAAAAATACAAGATATTATAGCAACAGGAATACCTATGAATGCAGAGGTTTCTCCACAACTACTAGTAAATATTTTTGAACCTAAGACACCGTTACATGATGGAGCAGTAGTAATTTCTGGAAATAAAATAGCTGCTGCAGCTTGCGTTTTGCCTTTAGCAGATGATAAAGACATAGCAAAAGAATTAGGAACAAGGCATAGAGCAGCAATTGGAATTTCAAAAGAATCAGACAGTATTGTTGTTGTTGTATCAGAAGAAACTGGTAAAATATCAGTTGCAAAAGATGGAACATTAATTGCAGATGTTAGGGAAGATGTATTAAAGAAGATATTAATTAGTAATATTGTAACTAAGAGATTTTCTGTAGAAAAGAAAGAGAGAAAAAGTAAAGTAAAAGAATTAAAAGAAAAATGGAAAATGAAAAAGAAAAAAGAAGAGAAAGAAGAGGAAAAATAAAAGTCGCAAATAGCGACTTTTGCTTATATTATAGGGGATTTTTGAAAATAGGAAAGGACAATAAAATGAGAAATATCAAATTAACAATTGAATATGATGGGAAAGATTTTAATGGATGGCAAAAACAACCAGATAAATTAAATATACAAGGAAATATTGAAAAGGCAATAGAAACTGTAACAGGAGAAAAAGTTGATTTAATGGCATCAGGAAGAACTGATAGAGGAGTACATGCTTTAGGACAAGTAGCTAATTTTAAGACTAATTCTCAATTGCCTATTGATAAATTTCCGATTGCCATTAATAGTAATTTAAAAAAGTCAATTAGAATTTATTCAGCAGAGGAAGTAGATGAAGAATTTCATAGTAGACTTTCTTGCAAAAAAAAGACATATAGATATATCATTAATAATTCTAAGTATGGTACAGCTATTTATAGAAATTTAGAAACACATATTCCTATTAAATTGGATATAGAGAAAATGAAGGAGGCAATAGAATACTTTCAAGGAGAACATGATTTTAAAGCTTTTAAAGCTAGTGGTACAAGTAGTAAAAGTAGTATTAGAACAATATATAAAGCTGAAGTAAAAGAAATGCCTGATGATAGAATATGGATAGAATTAACTGGAAATGGTTTTTTGTATAATATGGTAAGAATTATTGCTGGAACATTAGTAGATGTAGGGTTAGGAAAGATAAATCCAGAGGATATTATAAAAATAATAAAATCGAAAAAAAGGGAGAATGCTGGAAAAACATTACCACCACAAGGTTTATATTTAGTTAAAGTAGAATATTCTAAATAGTGATATTAACCAAATAAAGTTGTAAAGCATAAAATATAGTAAAAAATAAAGGAGAGATAAATATGAATGTTGATTTACTTATATTTTTTGCTTTGCCAATAGCTACAATTATTGTTTCAATAGCATTGCAAAAAATCTTAAAATGTCCACCTTTAGTTTCTGCAATTATTTTTGCTATTTTTTTAATTGTTACATTTGTAATTAACAACTTAAATTTTTTAATAGCTACTATTGTATATACAATTATTAGTTTCATTACTGCTGTGCTAGTATGTATTAGTTGCAGGTTGATAAGGCATTTAAGAGAAGCTAGAAATTCTTGTAGATGTAATAATAAAAATTCAAATGAATTGCTTTCTATAAATAGTAATTGTGGAAATCTTGAAGATGGTAATCTACTTACAATATCTAGTTGCGGTTGCAATCAAGATAGTGATACTGCGCTTAATAATGGGTTATCTGCAAGAATAAATGTAATACCTAATTCTAACAATAATGGTAGAACAGGAAATGTTTGTGGATGTTATAGAAGAAGATAGTATTTTAATAAAGAGTTATTGACATTGAACAGAATAGTTAATAGCTCTTTACTTTTGATTTAAATTATGCTATGATATGAAAACGAAAGAAAAGGAGAATAGAAATGTTAGAAGTTATAGAAGAGGCTCTAATTGATAGTTTTAAGTTATTACCTTTTTTATTTATTACATATTTAATAATGGAGTATATTGAACATAAGACAAGTAAAAAATCAAAAGAGGTAATAAAAAAATCAGGAAAATTTGGACCAGCTATTGGAAGCATATTAGGAATATTTCCTCAGTGTGGTTTTTCAGTTTCAGCAACTAATTTATATGCAGCTAGAGTAATAACATTGGGGACGTTAATTTCAGTATATTTATCTACTTCAGACGAAATGTTACCAATTTTTATTTCAGAAGCGGTACCAGTTAGTACTATTTTTAAAATATTAGGAATGAAGTTAGTAATTGGAATGATAGCTGGATTTTTAATAGATTTTGTTTTAAGAAAGAGAAAAGAAGAAGAAAGAATAATAGAAATATGTGAAGAAGAACATTGTCATTGTGAACATGGAATTATAAAATCAGCATTAAAACATACATTAAATATATTTTTATTTATATTAATAATTACAATAATCATTAATATAGCAATACATTTAATAGGAGAAGAAACAATAGCAGGATTTTTACAATATAATCCTATATTAGGCCCCATAGTTGCAGGGGTTATAGGTTTAATACCTAATTGTGCAGCATCTGTTATTTTAACACAACTATATTTACAAAATGTAATTAGTGCAGCTACTATGATTTCAGGCTTATTAGTGGGGGCTGGAGTTGGACTTGCTGTGTTATTTAAGGCTAATAAAAATATGAAATCGAATTTAAAAATTATTGCATTATTATATAGTATTGGAGTTATTTCAGGAATAATTATTCAGTTGATAGGAATAACATTTTAAAAAACAAATTAGTAGGAGATACTTAAAAAGTTTCCTACTAATTTGTTTTTTATAATTTTACATCTTTTTCTTTTTAAAATTAACCACAATAGCATCTTCATTATCAAATAAATATTTAGAATCTGTAGTATCTGTTTGAACAGGATCTATTTCGTTTTTTTCATCTTTAAAGTCTATATGCTTAAAATCAAATTTTTTAGGAGAATTGTTATCATCTTCAGTAGCTGTTGTAACTCCCTCAGAATATTTACCAAAATCATAAGTTTTAATTTTATGTGGTTCTTTATATTTTGATTCTAGATATCCAAATCTACCTTGACCAACCATAGGTTTTCCACCAGCAGATTTAATTTTATAAGCACAATCCTTTGCACTCATAGTTTGAAGTTTACCTTCTTTAAAGTATTTAACAAAGTCCCATTTTACATTTCCATATTTATCATCATATTTCATTTTTCCCATATCCATACTATTGCTATATATCCAATCTCTTTTTGTTCCAAATTCGTTTGACCACCATTGCAATTCACTAAATTCACCATTACCAGTAAATATTTTATTAGCACAGTTTGAAAGAATTGTGCTTTTGTAATTCTCTCTTAAATGTGGAGTTTCTAATTGTTGTAAAGATTGAGTAGAAATGATTGTACCAACTTTGTATTTTCTATACATTGTAAACATTGCTTCTGTATCTTTACAAATAAAATCAGCAAATTCATCTATATACAAGAAATGAGGAATTCTAGAACTTTCAACACCAGGTCTCCTTAAAACAGCGTTTTGCATTGCCATCAAGAAAAATAAGCCAAAAGCTTTATGACCTGCAGCTCCTAAATCACCACGTCTAGTACATAAGAATGTTACATCAGCATTAGCAAGCATTTTGTCAAAGTCCAAATTATTGTGTCTATTACATAAAATACTTTTTATACCAGGAATTCTTAATAAATTATCTAATTGACTAATGATTGTATAAAGATATTTTTCTATATTTGATTTTCCTATACTGTTTGCATAAAAATTCTTTTTAAAATAGGCTAATTGTATACTGTATTTTGATTTTAAATCTTCATTATGTGCTAATATTTCACACATTTTTTCTATTAACTCAAAATTAGTAAACATTTTTAGCATATCCTCTAGGTTTGGTAGTTTGCCTTCGTTCATTCTAGGATACATTTCTTTTAATAAAATTACTAAATTTTCAATTGCTTGCATTACAATATCTTCTTTATAAGCTTCATCAACATCACTGTGAGAAGTATTATACATAGCTTTTAACACAGAAGAAATAGTAATTGCTATTTTTGAAGAATCATCATATACAAAAGGATTTAATCCAATTGAATTTTGATTATTTGGATCTATAATGTTATAAGAAAGTCCAAAATTTTTACATACATCAATCATATGACCAACAACTTCATAATCAGGAGCTATAAGAGTAAGTCCTAGATTTTTATAAGTAATTTCATTTCCCATGCTACTTAATATCATTTTTTTCATATAAGTTTTATAAATTGTTTCTTTATTTTCTATAGGTGATAACATATTTAAATTAAAGTTCTGATTTAAATAATCATTATCGTATGGAGCATTTAAAACTGCAATATTAGTTCTTAAAGCAGTAAATCCCATTTCCTTTGAAACTTCTTTATAAAAGTATTTTCTTTCTAAATCTCTGGCCATTAATGGTTCATATACTTGAGAAGTTTTTCCAGATCCAGAGCCACCACAAACAAATAAAGATTGATATCTTGAAGATTCTGGAATTGTAACAGCTTTTCCTGTTTCTACATCATAGCATAAATATACTTCAGCAGTATAAGGACCGGTACCTTCTTTTTTGTTAGATAAGTTAATTCCACCATAATCCCAAATAGAACGTAGTTGATCTTTACTATCATTAATACCAAAGAATAACCATTTAAATAAAGGAAATATTGTAGCAAGAGGTAAGTATAAAGAAATACTAACCATAGCAGGTGTTACTAAATCAGAAAAATCAGTAATAAGTTCTGTATAATTAGGAACAGATAAAAGTAATAGCCATGCACCTTGATTTAGCCATTGTGTAAACATTGATAATGCTATGATATAAAGTCCAATTATATATATATAAAATAATGTTACCTTTTTTGATTTTGAAGTTGCAAATTTTGAAGCACCAGAGAATAAATAAGCAAATACTGGACAAGCTAAGGCAAATGTATATTGTATTGGCCCCCAATAAGAATAAGAAACTCCAGTAAATATCATTAATAACATTTCTACAATTCTATCTACCGCTAAATATACTGTAATTAATGTTAGTGTATAAGTAGCAAATGTATTTCTATCTGTATTTAATAATTTTAAAAATTTATCAATATATTTCATTTTAAAAATCCTTTCATTCTAATAAAACATACATATATATTATCCTATAAATTCGGCAAAAAAACAAGTAGTTTGACTAAAATAATGGGAATTTTTGTTACAGTTTTGTAAAAAATTTTCTATTTTTCATTCTAATCAGACGTCATTAAATAAAATTTAATTGTTATAGTATGGGCCAAAACCTGTACATCATAATCATTTTGTATTGAACTGTAACGAGTTTTTTGAATAAAAAGGTAATTTATGAATATACTAAAAATAATATAAATGGATAAGAGAGGAAGATATATGGAAGAATATATAAAAGAGTATAAAATAATAGAAAAAACAGAAATACAAAAAGAAATAGAATTAATTAAAACAATTATTGATACAAGAGAAAAATTAAAAAGAGATAACAAAAATTTTGAATATGCGCAAGGAGATCTTGTTGATTATTATACTTATCAAATTAAAGCAAATCAAGCGAAATTAGACTATTTAATTAAACTTGCTAAAACAAATGGAATTCAAGTAGATATGGTAAATGATAAAAAATTCACTTTCTTAGAGAGTGAAGAAGCAGGTTAAAGTAATATTTGTCCAAACAATAACATACACATGGTAATAAGAAAATTTTATAACATAAAAATCATGTAGAAATAAAGACATTGACTTAAAAATGTTTAAAAGATATTAATGTTAGTCTTTATTCTATGTTTTTAGTTTGGAGTGAAGTATATGGACAATAATTTAATTACATATTTAGCATGTATATGTTTTATTTTTTTATTTGGAAAATTATTTATAGTACCTTTAAAGAAAATATTAAAATTAATTTTAAATTCTATTCTTGGAGGAATTAGTATTTATATTATTAATTTAGTAGGAGCTAATTTTGGATTCCATATTGGTTTAAATTTTTTTACAAGTGTTATAATTGGGTTATTAGGATTACCAGGAGCAATTTGTTTAATAATTGTTAAGTTATTAATTGGTTGATATTGTTTAATAATTTACTATAAATTAATGCAAAAAAACCTTAGATGCTTTAAAAATATCTAAGGTTTTTTTAATTTATTATTCAACTGTAACTGATTTTGCTAAGTTTCTTGGTTTATCAACATCTAATCCCTTTTCTTTTGAAATGTAATAAGCTAGTAATTGTAAAGGTATTACAGATAAAATAGGAGAGATAAAAGTATTAGTTTCCGGAATATGAATAACTGTATCAAACATTTTATCATCAATATTTTGATTAGTAACAACTAAAGTTTTTGCACCTCTAGTAATTACTTCTTGAATATTACTTACAGTTTTTTCTACTAAATTTTTATCTGTCATAATACTTATAACAGTAATATCATTTTCAATTAATGCAATTGGACCATGTTTTAATTCACCAGCAGGGTAACTATCTGCATGAATATAAGAAATTTCTTTTAGTTTTAAAGCTGATTCTTTTGCAACTGTTTCATCAATACCTCTTCCTAAGAAGAAGACATCTTTTTCTTGGTAAATTCTATGTCCAAATTCTTTTATTTGCTCAGCACATTTTAAAGTTTCTTCAATTTTTGAAGGCAATTCTAAAATGTTATTTTTTAGTTCTAAAATATTTTTATCAGTTAGTTCTAGTGTTTCAGCAAAATAAATAGCTAAAATAGCTAATAATACTACTTGAGAAGTATAAGCTTTTGTAGAGGCAACAGCAATTTCTGGGCCAGCATGTGTATAAATAGAGTAATCAGCTTCTCTAGTAATAGAGCTACCAATAACGTTACTAATTGCTAATGTTTTTGCTCCTTTTTCTTTTGAAAGCTTTAAAGCAGCTATTGTATCAGCTGTTTCACCTGATTGAGAAATAAAAATACATAAAGTTTTTTCATCAACGATAGGGTCTCTATATCTAAATTCAGAAGCAATATCAACTTCTGTTGGTATTTTACAGATACGTTCTAACATATTTTTAGCTGCTAAACCTGCATGCATAGCAGTACCGCAAGCAACAAGGTAAATTTTATTAAGACTTTTTAAATATTCTTTTGTGAATTTTAATTCATCAAATTCACATTTTGAACCTTCACCTAATTTGGCACCTATTGTTTCTCTAATTGCAGTTGGTTGTTCGTAAATTTCTTTTAACATATAATCTTCGAATCCATCTTTTTCTGCACTAGAAGCATTCCATTCGATCGTTTGAATTTTTTTATCAATTGGATTTAAATTTTTATTATAGAATTTAGCATCGTCTCTTGATAAAACAACAAATTCTAAATCTTCTAATAGATAAAATTCTCTTGTAAAAGAAAGAATAGCAGGTATATCAGAAGAAATGTAATTTTCTCCATTTCCTTTACCTATTACAAGAGGGCTGTCTTTTCTTACTACTATCATATTATTAGGATCGGTTTTACAAATAATTTCTAAGGCGAAACTTCCTTTTAAGTCAGAACATGCATTTTTTACAGCTCTTAAGAATCTAAAAGAATCATTATTGTCGTCTTTAGAATAATAATAATGTATTAAATTAGGTATAATTTCAGTATCTGTTTGAGAATAAAATGTATAACCATTATTAATTAAAAGTTTTCTTAATTCATTATAGTTTTCAATAATTCCGTTATGAACAACACTAAATGTTTTTGAATTATCCATATGAGGATGAGAATTTTCTTTAGATGGTTTTCCATGAGTTGCCCATCTTGTATGAGCAATGCCAATTGTTCCTTCTAAATCATCAATTCCTGGTAAATTATTTAAATTTTTAACTCTTCCTTTATCTTTCATTATTGAAAGACCATCTTTTTCAATTGTTGAAATACCAGCTGAGTCATATCCTCTGTATTCCAATCTTAAAAGTCCATTAATTAAAATAGGACTTGCTTTTTTTGTTCCTATGTAACCTACAATTCCACACATAGTAAATCCTCCTTATAAATATTAATTTTGGAATTGAAATGATGCAATAAAAGCTTAATTACATTAATTTTTGTTACAATATTACTATTGCTTTTTAGTTAATGCTATGACTTTAAGCTAAAGCCACTAAAGTATCCGCCGAAAAATTCGATAACTTTAGTCCTCGTCAACATTTTTTTAAATGTCCAGGCGCTTAATAAATAAAATAACTCCTTTCATTTTATTTTGCACTTTTTCAATTTACTTTATTATATTACCCCAAAAAATAAAATGTGGCAAGTATTTATCTAAAAAAATAAATAACTTGAATAAAAATATGTTATAAGCTATAATGCAAATAGATGAGGTGATTATATGAAAAAAATAGGAATTGTTATTGCTATGGAAGAAGAGTTTCAAGCAATAGAGAATAAAATAAAAGAGATAAAAGTTCATGAAGAAAAAGGTCTAAAATTTTTTGAAGGAAAAATAGGAAAAAAAGAATGTGTTATAGTAAAAAGTGGAGTAGGGAAGGTAAATGCTGCAAGAACAACACAAGCAATGATAGACAATTTTGATATAGAATATATTATAAATATGGGAGCATCTGGAAGTATTGCTAATGATTTAAATATAGGAGATATAGTAATAGGAAAGTATGTAGTTCAACACGATTTTGATATTACAGCATTTGGACATAACAAAGGATATATAACAGGTGTTGGAGAAAAAGTAGAATGTGATAAAAAATTAATTAAAACGTTAGAAGATGTCGCAAAAAATAATGGAAAATATAAAGTTAAATTAGGAATAGTAGTAACTGGAGATATTTTTTGTACAGACGAAATTATGAAAGAAAAAATACATACTAAATTTGATGCAGATGTAGTTGATATGGAATGTGCTGCAATAGCACAGGTTGCATATTTAAATAAAAAACCATTTGTAGTTATAAGATGTATTTCAGATGCTCCAAATGGAGAAAACGCATCAGTATTTGATGAAAATTTAGAAATGGCAGCGGATAGATGTGCAAAAATTATAACAGAATTTATGAATAATAATCTAAATTAAATTCACAAAAAATTTACATTAAATTGCTTGTATAAAAAAGGTAAATTAGTATATAATTTATATAAATTGAAAGGAGTGATTTTTATGGATAGAAAAATCAAAGTAGCTCAATATGGAACAGGAAAGATGAGTGTGTACACAATGAGATATGTATATGAAAAAGGTGCTGAAATAGTTGGAGCTGTTGATGTAAATCCAGCAGTCATAGGAAAAGACATTGGAGAAATTATAGGAACAGAAAATAAAGGAGTAAAAGTTGTTTCACTAGAAGAAGCGGAAAAAATGTTAACAGAGACTAAGCCTGACATAGTTATTGTAACAACAATGAGTTTAATAAAAGATGTAGAGGATGCTTTAATGTTATGTGCAAAATTAGGAATAAATGCAATAACAACTTGTGAAGAAGCATTTTACCCAATGAACTCAAATCCAGGAGTAACAACAAAAATAGATGAAATGGCTAAAAAGACAGGATGTACAATTACAGGAAGCGGTTATCAAGATATATATTGGGGACAATTAATTTCAAGTATAGCGGGTTCAACACAAACAATTAAAAAGATAAAAGGAAGCTCAAGTTATAATGTAGAAGATTATGGAATAGCATTAGCAAAAGCACATGGAGCAGGATTAACATTAGAAGAATTTGATAGCCAAGTAGCATCTGTAGATAGAATTTCAGACGAAGAAAGAAAATCAATGATAGACAAAGGAGAATACCTACCATCTTATATGTGGAATGTAAATGGATGGTTATGTGATAAACTAGGATTAACTGTAAAATCACAAACTCAAAAAACAGTACCACAAACACATTCAGAAGATATATATTCAAGTACATTAGGAATGACAGTAAAAGCAGGAGATGCAACAGGAATGAGTGCTGTTGTTACAACAGAAACAGAAGAAGGAATAACAATTGAAAGTGAATGTATAGGAAAAGTATATTCAAAAGACGACTTTGACAAAAACGAATGGACAATTATAGGAGAACCAGAAACAACATTAGTAATAAATAAACCAGCTACAGTAGAGCTTACATGTGCGAGTATAGTAAATAGAATACCAGATGTAATAAACTCAAAACCAGGATATGTACCAACAGAAGAAATGGGAGACTTATATTATAGAGTTAAACCACTAAATGAATACGTAAAATGAGACATAGGGGACAGGTCAAAAATGTCCTATAAAATGTAGAAAAATGTCGAAAATACAAATTAATTATATAAATTTTGCAAATGAACATTTATAAAAATCAAGTAGAGCTTACAAAAACTGTAAAACTACTTGATTTTTTAGTATTATTATGTTAAAATAAAAATGAATTCGTTTAATATGTATAAGAGAGGAGAGAACTTAAAGGAAACTTTAAGGATAGATATGACAAAGATAAGAGAAAAAAATACTAATTGGTATGCAACAATATTAGGTTTTTTTAGAGATGAAGATACAGAAAATGAACAAGATAGTGGATACGAAGAATGGAAAAAAGAAAATGCAGATATTATAAATTCAAAAGAAATAGCAAATCTAGAAAAGATGTTAGAGCATAAAGATAGAAATAAAAGTAAAAATAAAAGAAAAGAACAGAAAGAGAAAGTAATAAACCCTGAAGAAGTTGATATACAAAATTTGAGTACTACTAAAGGATATGAAGAAAAAAATAATGAACGGTAAAGAAATTGGTGAGTAAATATAAGAAATACAAGAAATTTAAATTTCTTGTATTTTTATCTTGACAAATGGCAAAACTACAGTTATAATAAGTAACGTTAATGATTACGGCGAAGTAGCTCAGTTGGCTAGAGCATTCGGTTCATACCCGAAGGGTCATGTGTTCGAATCACATCTTCGCTACCATAAATTACAAAAATAGCTAAAAACTAGGTGTTTCAAGAGATTTGAGGCACCTAGTTTTTTGAATTAACCACTAATTAACCACTTAGTTTAGAATAGAATTTAATTTGTTGACAGATTTTGACTTTATTTTTGTTTCGGAGTGCATATATATTTGTGTAATTGAAATTGCAGTGTGCCCCATTAATTCAGCAACAGTTTCTATATCTACTCCTTTTTGTAATAACATAGATCCATAAGTATGTCTAATAGAATGAAATTTTTTATGAGAAATATTACATTCCTTTAGTGTTTTAGTCCATTTAGTAGAAACATTTTTTCCTTTTAGTAACTGCCCTTCGCTATCTAAAAATAAATATCCTTTTTTATTATCCACTTCATTTAGTTTATCAATTAAAGAAGAAGGAAGCGGAATAGTTCTAAATGAGTTTTGTGTTTTAGGAGTTTGAATAACAGTTTCTATATGTTTATGTTCCGAATCATCATATATATATACTTCTTTTGCAGATTGTTCAATTTTAATTTCTTTTTTCTTTAAGTCAATATGTTTCCAATCTAAAGCTAATAATTCTCCTTGTCTTAATCCAGTCCCTAAATCTAATAAAAATAACAATTCAAAATCCGTATTTTTGATATGTTTTTTTATAGTTTCAATTTCCTTTTTATTTAATATTTCTACTTCTTTCCTTTTATTATTAATAATATCTGACTTATTTCCTTTCAAATTCAAATTTAAACAAGGATTTTTAATAATATAGCCGTTTACACTACACCAGTTAAAAAATACCTTTAAAATTGTATTTAATGTATTTATTTGTGAATATGTTTTAGTCTTTGACAATTCATTATAATATTTTTGAATTTGTACAGGATTTATTTTAGATATTTTTGTTCCTGCAATTGAAGATTTTTTTACATAGTTTCTATAAACACCTTCGTATCTTTGAAAAGTAGAAGGTTTTAGTTTAGTAGAATTATTTAGAAAATCGAATAACCAAATATGCATTAGTTGAGAGATAGTATAATTTTCCGCACTTACAATTAATCCATTTTTTAAATCATTTAGATATTGTTCTGCTTTTTCTTCTGCTTCTGATTTATTTCTTCCATAAAAAGATTTTAACACAGGAGAGCCATCATCTTTATAGCCTATTGTTTTTCTAACCCTATAATATGTTTTTCCGTTTATAACTACATTTGTTTTACTTGCCATTTTTACCTCCTAAAAAATAAAAGTATCTACACTGATACTTTGTCATCTGTAAATCCATGTGAATTATTATAGTAATAATTTAAACATCTAGCCATATAAGGTGTTTCTACATTAAAATGTTCTGCGAGTTGTGTGGCTGTTGTTAATCCATTTTTCATCAATTCTATAATTTTTTTGTATGGCAAAAATTCTTGCCAAGCCTTTTTGTCTGCTTTATGTTCCATTTTGTCTATTAATTCATATTGACTGTTCGTATGATAGTACGCACCTGCCATATAGTGTCCTAATTCTTGAATCAAGACAGTGTTTTCACTAACTTGACTTTTTACTTGTTTATCATCTACGACAATTGCAGTTAAATTATTACAATGTGCTATTGCACCTCTAGTAAAAAGTAATTTAGCATTTACATAGTTAATGTTTTTTTCTTTCATTTTATCATATAAAGCAGATGTTTCCATTTTTATTCCTTTTTATCTTTATCTTCTAATTCTTGCTTCGCTAACAATCCATCCATAATATTTTTTAACGTTTCTTGATTTTCTTTGTTTAAACCTTTAATACCACTAGCAAATGCAATATCCATATCATCTAGCTGTATTTTTTGAGGGTTTCTAATATCAGATTTGCACATCAAATAATCTAGACTACAATTAAACAATTCGCACATTTTAAATTTAACTTCATCACTAGGCAAATTAGAACCATTTTCATAATTTGCAATGCTACTTTTTCCTTTTACAGAAACTAATTTGTTCGCAAGTTCTTCTTGAGTTAATCCTATTTCTAGTCTTAATTGTCGCATTCTAGCACCAATTTCTTTTTTTATATTGATTTCATTCATGTTAATACACCTCGTTCAAAAACTATAAACATTATATCATATTGTTCAATTAAAGTAAACACTTTGAAAGTTTTTTTCTTACAGTTATAAGTAATGTACAGTTTTATAAAACTTTTTTATAAAAAAGTGTTGACAAGTTCAAAATAACTGTATATAATAAGTACAACAAAACTGAACAGGAGGTGCGAAATGGGAAATAGATATAGCAAATATGTAAATACAGAAGAGTTAAAAAATGCTAGAGAAAAAAAAGGATTCTCTTATAGAGATATGTCAAGAATGATGGGATTTAAAAGCCCAGCTACATACTACAATATTGAAAATGGAATAGTGGAAGCAAAAGTATCACACATTAATAGTATTTGTAAAATATTAAAAAAACCAAGTTCAATTTTTTTTAACTTTAAAGTTCAGTAATTTTAAACATAAAAGGAGGTGAAATAAAATGTCAATACCAAAATATGTTTCTGCAGAGGAATATAGCAGACAGTCTGGAATGGGAGTAGAAGAAGTAAAAAGACAATGCAGAATTGGTGAGATACCTTGTAAGATGACAGAAAAAGGATATTACAAAATTCCAATTTATGAAGACTCTGTTCCAATAGAAGTTCATCAAAAAGTAAAAGATGAAAACACAAGATTAAAAACAATACTTGAAACAATATTAAATACAGCAAAACAAGTTTAAGAAAGAAGGCGAACAAATGAATATTGAAAATTACATAAAATTGAAAGAGGAACTAGAAGAAAACATTGGGAAAGAGAAGTTAGAAAAAATAGCAAATGAGATAACAGAAACAATAAAAAAGAACAATCTAGATGTTACCCCAAATGCTATGTTAGATATTTTTAATTATATAAGATTAAAAATACTAATATCTAAGATTTGAATTTATCCTTGGGAACATATATTTCTTCAAAGTTAAATTCAAACCAATCACATAAACCATCTTCGTGCTTACTTCTGATTTTATAATTGGCTTCCCATACAGCACCAAAAGCAGGTTTTATGTATTGTTCAACATATTGTTGGCCAAGCTTTTTGCAGCAATGAGGGCAAACAATTTCATTTACTGTATCAAATGTATGCCAATAATAGTTGAAAATGTTATTGCAATTTTTACATTTTACTTTAAGGGTTGTAGCCACAGATATCACCACCTTTCGACAGAATTATAACATAGGTGGAAAACAAATAAAAGGAGGAAAACAAATGAAAAGAAAACTAGATAAAAATAAAGTAGGAATGTTTATAGCAACAGTAATAACAACTGCTTTATTAATACAAAAAATAGTACAAGCAGGAACAATATTTTGCTTAAGTACGATTTATTAGGAGGGTACTATGGGAGAAAAAGAGATTAAACGAGAAAGAGATTTATATTTTGAATTACCGTTACTAATAAATAAAATAATTTTAAATTCAACACTACCATTGCCATTAGATAAGGAGAATGTTTTAAGAGAAATAGAAGAAATAAAAAAAGTAACTAATGCAGAGTGTGAATCAACATTAGCCTATTTGAGGGATTTAGGGGTTACCTAATTTGCTATCTATATAATGAATAATTACTTTAGAAGCTGTTTCACTAATCAGGTCAACAGAAATTGATTTAAGAGGAGTTAATATATTTTTGGTTTTAGACCAAATATTAATATCTCTAATGTTATCAAGAAATTTATGACCATTCCATGTTATAGAATGAACTGTCAGTTTTGGAATTGGTGAGTCAATATAATTAGTTATATCACAATTTATAAAACCAGCTTCTTTTAATTTTAAACAAGTATATAAAAAATCTGGGTTTGAATAACCTTCAAGATATTGATTGCTGGTATATAAATAAGGGTCTAATATAAAGACATTTGTGTTAGTCAAATAATATTCAAAGTAAAGCAAGCTGTCTCTAACGCAATCTTGATTAAGTCGCAATATAATCACCACCTTTCATGGTGGATTATACAATAAATTACAAAATTTTACAAGGAAAGGAGTGAAGAGAGATGTTTAAACAAATTGATTTAATAATAAAAAACAATGAACTAAAAAAAGAAAGCTTAGCAGTAAGCAAAATAAATCAAAACTTAAATCAAGAATTACAAAGAACTAAATTTTGTAAACAAGAGTCAATTAACTTTTTAAATAATACAATAAGAGATTTACTAAATTTACAAGATGTAAACAACTCGGGTGTATCAGAAGAAGATAAAAATAAACATAGAAACATTATTATAAATGCTTTAGTAGAAAATTGTTTAGACAAAATAAACGAGCTATCTAACACCGACAAAAGCTTTAGATAACTCAAAAATAAGAATATATATAAACTCATATCTGTTTCTATTTTATCACAAAGAAGCAGATATGTAAAGGAGGAAAAATGGATTTACAAAGAAAATATGACGAACTAGACGAAATAGTTAGTTCTATAAATTTATTAATAGATGAAATAGATGATCAAGATTACATAGACGACTTAAATGAAATTAAATATAGAGCACAAGATGAATTAGAAGAAGTACAAGAAAAATTACAAGAAGAAAATGAACGAGAAGAAAGAGAAATGAATTACCAATTCGAAAGGAGTAGGTTTTGATGAAATATGAAGATATTGAAAAAGTAAACACAGAAATAAAAAAGACAGATATAAAAGGAAAAAAGTATGCAGAAGTAAGTGAAAGAATACTAGCATTTAGAAAATTGAATCCAAATGGAAGGATTATAACAGAGATTATAGATAAAACGGATAACGATGTAACTATAAAAGCAACTATATTTGATGAAAATGAGAAAGAGCTAGCAACAGGTTTTGCAAGTGAAGTAAAAAAAGGATTAGTAAATAGTATCTCAATGTTGGAAAATTGTGAAACATCTGCAATAGGAAGAGCGTTAGGATTTTGCGGATTTGGAATTGATGGTGGAATAGCAAGTGGACAAGATATGCAAAAAGTAGAACAATTCAAACAAAAAAATAGAAAAGAAGAAATATATAGCAATATGTACATAAGCTACGATGAAGCAACAAAGATAGTTAAAACAGCAATAAACGAATTGTGCAGAAAACAGGGAATTGTAGTAAGTGATTTATCTTTAAAAATAAATCAGGAAATATGGAGTAGTTTAGAAGAATTAAATTTGCAACAACTAAAAAGATTGGAATATGAGTTAAGCAAAATAAATAATAAAACACATAAATGGCATGAATTATATAATCAAAATTCTAAAATAAAAATAGTAGTTCCAGAAAATCAAGAAGTTATATATAGGTCTAGTCATTATATGTTTGGACAAGAAGCTTTAAAGCAAGCTGGAGATGATGAATTACTGATTGAGGAAATAATTGATAACTATTTAGAATTAGGAACAGATTTAACAAAAGTTATTGAGTAGGTGATTAAATGCAAACAACAGGAATATTAGAAGAAATAAATATAGATTATAACACAGGAAAACCTAAAATAAGCTTTTTAATTGATGGAAAGGACAAGTTATCAGACATAGAACAATTAAAAGGTCTAAAACTAAAAATAGAAGCTAAGAGATACATAAAGAAAAGAACAACTAATGCAAATAATTATTTCTGGAAGTTATTGCAAGAATTATGTGAGCTAGCAGAAATAGACACAATTGAAGAATATAAAAGAAGAGTAAAAGAGCTAGGAATATTCAGAAGATTTAAAATCGAGACAGAAAATATAAAAACTTTTGAAAAAATGTGGACAGCACAAGGAATAGCTTGGTTTTGTGAAATAGCAGATACAACATATATAGGAGATACAGAATTTAAAATTATTAACGCTTATTATGGATCAAGTTCGTTTAATTCAAAACAAATGTCGAGATTAATAGATGGAGTAGTTCAAGATTGTAAGGCTTATGGAATAGAAACAAAATCACAAAAGGAAATAGATAGTTTGTTAGAAAGTTGGGATAAGAAATGATAGTAACAGATTTAAGTAATAGTTTTAATCCTTGCCCAAAAAATACACAGAAAAACTCAAAGAAAAATGTAAAAAAGAGTGAAGAAGAATTTTGTATTATGCCCAAAAGCAAATTATATAGCACGGTAAGAACAGAAATATATTGTGAAAGACACGAGGTTTATTTTTCAAAGGCTTACAGACAAAAGAGTATAAATGATGGCTTGATAGTATTTTTGATGAGAAAAGACCATCGTGGAACGAATGGAGTACATGGCAAAAATGGAGACAAGCTTAACAGAAAATTAAAGAAATTAGCACAAAAAGCTTGGTGCAAATATTACAACAAAACAAAAGAAGAATTTATTAGAGAATATGGAAAAGCAAACAACTAAGGGGTAAGACATAAGTTTTACTCCTTATATTTTACAAAAGGAGGAGCAAATGGCAAGAGATAGTTTTATATTTTACAGAAGTTTTTATGAAGCTATAAGCGAGTTACCAAAAGAAAATCAAGCAGATTCATATAATGCAATAATGAGATATGCACTAGACCAAGAAGAAATAGAGTTGACAGGAATATCTAAAGCAATATTTTCTCTTGTTAAACCTCAATTAGATGCAAATTATAAAAAATATGAAAATGGAAAACAAAAGAAAAGCAAAACAGAAGCAAAACAGAAGCAAACAAAAAGCAAAAAGGTAACTAATGTAAATGAAAATGTAAATGTAAATGATAATGTAAATGTAAATGATAATGACAAAGTAAGCGACAGTTGTGTTGACGGCTTACAAAAAATTATTGATTTTTACAATGAAAATATAGGACTTATTACTCCTTATGGGGTAGAAGTTTTAGAAGATTATTCTAAAGATATGCCAACAGACTTAATAATTTATGCAATGCAAATTAGTGTAGAAACTAATAAAAGAACAATTAAGTACATAAAAGCTATATTAAATAATTGGCAAAAAGCAGGAATAAGAACATTAGTACAAGCAAAGGATGAAAACCACAAAAAGAAAAATGAAAGTAAAGAAATAGAGGAGTGGTTAAATGAATAAACAAGAGTTTTACAAAAATATACAAAAAATAGAAACAGCATACAATAAAAAGTTCAGTAAAGAAGAATTGATGTTGTGGTTTAAAGAATTTATGACAACAGAGGCTAGAGAGTTTGAAAAAGCAGTTAATAAAACAATAAAAGAAGTTAAATTCACACCAAAAATAGCAGATGTAAGAGCAAGAATAACAGTAAATCCAAATGATTATTATACAAATGATCCATATGCTTATTTATACAAGAATTTAGAGTGGTGCGAATTAGTAAAGGAGTGATAAACAAATGATTACAACAGAAACAAGACAAATGAGTTTTAATGACATACAAGATAAAACGAAAATAAGATATATACAAATTTTAAATAGATTAGACAAACCTAAAACAGCAAAGGAATTAGCAGTAGAATTATTTGATTTGAGTTTTATACCAAGTACAGAAAGAAATTATACAGCACCGAGATTAACAGAATTAGAAAAAATGGGATATGTAAAAGCAATAGATAAAAAGAAATGTCAATATAGTGGCAAAACAGTAGCAGTATACGAGAGAACAGAAAAAGGCTTTATTGCAATAAATATGAATCATATTCCTAGAAGTGATTAGGAGGTAGTTATGGACGAATATTTTGAATATTTTCATCAGCTAAACAAACAAATTCATAATTTAAACAAGAAACAGTATGATGAAATTGAAGAATTTTTAGGAGATATGGAACAATCTATAAATGGAGATACACCGCTCAAAGAAATAGAAAAATATATAAAAAAATATAGAAGAAAAAACAAAATATTATTTATAGCATTTAAAACAAGAAATAAAAACAAACTAGCACATATTTGCAAATATATTATTGATTTAGAATGGCATAACGAATGGGCAATAGCAGTTGCTGGGCAAAGTACACCAACAATTTTTGGCTGGTTTGATGTTTAGGAGTAGATTATGAAATATAATTATCCACCGTTAGAACGGTAAATGTGTAAAATGTAGAGGCTGTAATAGACTTGAATTAGAAAACTTTAAACGGAGTTTGGAGATGTGAAAATTACATAGAAAAGGAGCTAAAGAAAAGTGAACAAATACAGAAATAAAAAAGTAATAGTAGACGGAGAAGAATTTGACAGTAAGAAAGAAGGAAATAGATATAAAGAATTAAGACTGTTAGAAAGAGCAGGGGAAATAAGCAACTTAGAACTACAACCAAGATTTTTATTACAAGATAAATTTAAGAAAAACGGTAAAACTTACAGAAAGATAGAATATATAGCGGACTTTCAATATATAGAAAATGGCAAAACAATAGTAGAAGATGTTAAAGGAATGCAGACAGATGTATTCAAATTAAAACATAAAATATTTGAAAAAGTTTATCCAGATTTGGAATTAAGAATAATTAAATGAAAGGAATAAAAAGATGAACAAAAAATGTAAGATAGAATTATATAATGACCACTTTGAAAATGCTAAAAGATATGGAATACCTCATGCACAATTAATTATTGCAGATATACCATATAACCTTGGAAACAATGCTTATGCAAGCAACCCTATGTGGTATAAAGATGGAGATAACAAAAACGGAGAAAGCAAACTAGCTGGAAAAAGTTTTTTTGATACAGATAATGACTTTAAAATAAATAATTTCTTTGATTTCTGTACTAGATATTTAAAGAAAGAACCAAAAGAAAAAGGACAAGCACCAGCAATGATAGTATTCTGTGCTTTTGAACAAATGCAAATGGTAATAGATGAAGCAAAAAAACATGGACTAATGAAAAGTTATCCACTAGTATTTGTAAAAAATTATTCTGCATCAGTATTAAAAGCTAATATGAAAATAGTAGGAGCAACAGAATACGCAGTGGTACTTTATAAAGATAAACTACCAAAATTTAATAATGGTAGAACAGAAGAACAAAAAGGGAAAATGATATTCAACTGGTTTGAGTGGAAAAGAGACAGTTCTAAACTATACCCTAAAATACATCCTACACAAAAACCAATAAGTTTATTAAAGAGATTAATAGAAATATTTACAGATGAAGGGGATGTTGTAATAGACCCAGTCGCACGGAAGTGCTTCGACTTTAAGAGCTTGTGCAGAATTGAAAAGAAACGCTTATGGCTTTGAAATAAAAAAAGATTTTTATAATCAAGCAAAAGAAAAAATGATAAGTGAAGATATTTTAAATGGAATAATGGAAGATGGACAAGTTACATTTGAAGCACTTATGTAAGGAGGCAAGAGATGATAGAAGTAAACGAATATGTGAGAACAAAAGAAAGTTATATGGCTAACTGCTATAAAGTAGGAGGAGAGAAATGTATGTAGATATATATAACACAAATAAAAAATACAATATAATTTACGCAGATCCTCCGTGGAATTATGGAGATGTACACAAATGGCACAAAATGGGACGGAGGAGTAAAAGGACATTATAAAACTATGGAATTAGAAAAAATAGAAGAAATGAAAAATGTTATCCAAAATATTGCTGCAGAAGACTGTATTTTATTTATATGGGCTACTTTTCCAAATTTAAGAGAATGTTTGAAGGTTATTGGAAGCTGGGGATTTGAATATAAAACGTTAGGATTCAGCTGGATAAAAACAAATAAAATAAATAAGAAACCTTGCTTTGGAATAGGTTTTTATACAAAGAGTAATTGTGAAGTGTGTTTAATTGGAATTAAAGGAAAACCAGGAAAAATAATACAGAGTAACAAGGTTAGCAGTTGCATAATATCAGAGAGAAGGGAACATAGCAGAAAGCCAGACGAAGCAAGAGAAAGAATAACTCAATTAGTTGGACAGGTTCCCAAAATAGAATTATTTGCAAGACAAACTGTAGAAGGATGGGATTGCTGGGGAAACGAAGTAGGAGGAGAAGATGAATAGAGAGATAAAGTTTAGAGCATGGCATAAAGATTTAAAGAAAATGTTTAAAATCGGTCAGATAACACTTGAAAAAGGTACTTGGAATTTTGAACCGAACGATAGAGACTTTATAGGAATGAGTATACCGTTTCAACCAAGTTTTGTATTAATGCAATACACAGGACTACACGATAAAAACGGAAAAGAAATATATGAAGGAGATATAGTAAAAATCAAATATAGAGATGAAGATATAGGAAAAGTTATATATGAACACAATGGATTTTCTATAGATGTTACAAATATGAATAAAAATTATGGGAGAGTTAGTTTTGTGAATAATTTTATGGAGGTAATTGGAAATATATACGATAATCCAGAGTTATTAGGAGGAGAATAGATATGTGTGAATACTGTAAAAAGATAATAAATAATAAAAAAATATTAGATATAGACAATGAAGTAGAAACGCATATGGAAATTATTAATCAAAAAAAGTCTTGGGGATATATGTTATATGTTGAAATAGAAGGACAAGACAATGATGGATATAAGCCAAGTCAGTTCTTTCAAATAAATTATTGCCCGATGTGTGGCAGAAAATTGGTAAAGGAGTAAATAAGATATGAGTATGAGTGTAGATTTATATAAATTAAATTATAAAAAATTTGTTGATGAATTAATGGAAAACCAAAAAATAAATAATAGAGAATTATTAGAAAAAATAATATTAGAATTTGGAAACAAAGTTGGTAAAGACTTAATTATATTAGAAAATGAATTTTGGGAAGATGGAATCTGCCCATGGAATATGTTTACAATGATAGAAGAAGTTTTTGAGTTAGAAGATGATGAATATATAAGTGATGTTTTTTATAAATTACGAAAAGGTTTAATAAATTACAAAGAAATAGATGATGCATATGAACATTTAGGACTAGAGAGGAGTGATACATAGTGAAAACAGCTGAATACGCTTTATACAAAGGAGAAAATTTATTAGATATAGGAACGCTTGATGAATTGCAAAAAAAGTATAAAGTAAAAAGAGAAACATTATATTTTTATCAAAGTCCTGCACATAGAAAAAGAGAAAGAAAGGGTAATTTTAGAGTATTAGTCAAAATAGATTAGGAGGTGTTTTAAGTGGAAAATAACATAGAAATGATAGAGAATATATTAAATACAGAAAGAAGAAACAGAAGAGGAAATAGAAAGATAAGATTTGAAGTAAATAGCAATTATTATAAAGCAGTATCAAAACTTTTATCAGATTATAAAAGAGCATTAAAAGAAAATAAAGAGTTAAAGAATCAAGAAGCAACAGCAAGAAAAATAAATAAATTATTAGTACAAAGATATTCAAATTCAATTTCAGTTCAAAAAATAAAAGAAATAATAGACAGAATTGATTACGATATAAAAAAGACCAAAGAAATAATATCTAACAATTCGAATATTTATACAAGTGACCGAAAAAATGATTATCAAATAGTAAGATTAAGAGCAATGAACACAAAATCTTTAGATATAAAAAAGAGATTACAAGAACTACTAGAAGGGAGAAAATAAAATGAAATGTAAAGGATATGAACTGCTAAAAGCAATAGCAGATGGAAAAATAAAGGAAGGAACAAAATTTAAATGTTTAAATGAAAAGCCTATGCAGTATTATACAGACAGTAATATATATAGATATGAACATGGCAGCTTGTTAGGAAGATTTGGTGGATTCAATATATTAAGCATAGTAAATAAAGATTTTGAAATAGTACAAAAACAAGATGAAATAGATATAGATAGTATAGAAGAATTAGAAGGAATAGTAGAATATTCTACTGAAAGAAATACAATAAATCAATTAATTAAAGCAGTAAAACAATTAAAAAAAGAAGTAAAAGAGTTAAAGAAAATATAAAACTAAAAAAAGAGCATACTACAATAAGGTGGTAGTATGAAAGGAAATGAGATAATAACAAAATGGAAACAAGGCTTAAGTAAAAATCAATTAGCAACAATGTATAAAAGACAATACAATCAAGAAATAAAAATAATAAGATCAAGTGTAAGACACAGACATGATGGAAGATACATAAGCAATTATGAAGCATTAGCTTATGTAGAAAGAGTAATATATAAATATTTGAAAGAAAGGAAAAACAAATGACAATAAATCACATATACAACACAGTAGTAAACACAATGAAAGAATTAGAAAACATAAATTTATTAGACATATCAAAAAGGAAAGAAAATCAAGCACAAGTAAATAAAGCATATAAAATCTTAGACAATTTTAAAGATGAACTTATAAGAGAAGATATAAAGAGAAAACAAGGAGGTACAAATGAAATTAGATAAAGAAGCAAAGAGAAAAACAATAACGGATTTGAGAAAATACCCAGACTGGATAGTTAGAATAGAAACAGTAGGACTAGGAGGACAACCAGTATGTTTGGGCGGATATTGGCAAGAAGGATTTGAAAATAAAGATTATAGACATTCTATAATAGAGGACTTTATGGAATATGAAGAAGAAATCATAAGAAAAATATTTGCAATTGAAAGAGTTTTTGATAGATTACAAGGAGACATGAAAGAAATAATAAGACAAAAATATTTATTGCCAGGCAATACAGTAGAAGAAATATGCAACAAATTAAATATACCACAAGCTACATACTTCAGATTACAATATGATGCTTTATTATGTTTTGCTAGAGCATTAGGATATATAAAATAATTGATAGAAATTAGATAGTTTTTTGATAGTTTTTTGATAGTTTTTTGTAGATTTTTTGAGAGTGTCAAGATATAATATCATTAGAGTTAGAAATGTATCCAAAAGCGATACAAATAAAAAATTAAATAAAGTTCCTTAAATTATTTAATTTTAAAAATATAAACTTTTTCAAGTAAGAGTAGACGTTAGTTTAATGTTTACTCTTTTTATTATGTTATTACCAGTATGCTAGGTAACTGATAATATAAATTTGGCTGTAATGATTATTATCCTTTGAGTATATAAAGAACTTTCCTAGCAAGTTCTAATTAATATTTATAAATTGTATGCAGTGATATATAAAACTTAATAATGGGAGCATAAGGTTGAAACACTAATTCCGTCACAGGGAAGAAAAGTGTGTAGTCTTCCAAGAGATTCAGCTCGTAAGCTAAAGGTTGAGCTGTGATATAGACCAGAATCCAAAGTGTAAGATAGCTACTTATACAAACCGATATATCATTGCATAGAGTTTATAAAAAGAAAAGAGGAAAAGATATGTCAAAAGAAGAAATAGAACAATTCAAAAAAGAAAACTGTAGCAAATGCAAAAAGAATATAGACTGTAAAATAACACAAGACATAAATGGAAAACTAAAGTGTACAGAGGATTAAAATATGGAACAATGTTTGATAGATAATAAAGTATGCCCTAATGGAAATAAAAAGTGTAAAGTATGTAAATTTGACAGTTGTGAGGAAGTACTAGATATGATAGAAGAAGAACAAAAATATAATGAAAAATGGAAATTAAAACAAATAAAGAGTGAATTACCAGAGCAGTGTAAAAACTGTTCTTTTTTAGAAATTACTAATTTAAGAGAAGGTAAAGTATTTTGTCCTTATAGAATAAAAGAGAGGTGCTTAATTAAATGAAATTCAAAATAAACAATACAGACTGGACTATAGAAAATGTAGATGAAGCAACAATAAATAACGAAATGAAATGCGAAGGAACTTTAGGAGTAACAATATATAGAAGCCAAAAGATAATGCTTTTAAAAAATCAAGCAAATATAATCAAGACATTAAAACATGAACTAACTCATGTATGGTTGTATGAATATGGTCATAATCAAAATGATGATAAAATATTTAGCTATGAAGATGTATGTGAGATAGTTGCAAGTAGTAATGATTTCATAAATGAAATAGTAGAACAATATAAACAAAATAATAGTGTAAAGATAGAACAAAGAATAGATTCTATTTCATTATATGGAGAACAGATTTTAAAATGTTGTGAGAGGCAAAAATGAACATAAATAAAAACATAAATAAATTATTATATGCTTTATCTATAAAAGGACAGATATATAAAATAAATAGTTTTCAATTTTATAGTGAAAAGAATTGCAAATATTGTACTAAATACCAAATATTGAAAAGAGAACAAGTAGAAATATACAATGAAGAAACAGACGAGTTTGAATTACAAGATAGATACAAACAGAAAGAAGAATGTTATAGTAAAGTAGATGTAATGAAATATCTAATAAATGAACATAGAAAAGGAAGTGAGGCAGATGGAATATGAAAATATAGAAGAGGAATATAACGCATTAACAGAAATGCAAAAGAGATTTATTGATTATTATATAGAAACTGCAAATGCAACAGAAGCTTGTAAAAAAGCTGGATATAAGGGAAAAAATCTTAATAGAATGGGTTCGCAAAACTTGTCAAAACTAGACAAATTTATAAAGATAAAACTTCAAGAAAAAGAAGACCAAAGAATTGCTTCACAAGATGAAGTATTACAATACTTAACAAAAGTAATGCGAGGAGAAGAAAAAGACCAATTTGGATTAGATGCTTCATTACAAGATAGAACAAAATGTGCAGAACTACTTGGAAAAAGATATGGTACATTTAAAGAAAAAGTTGAAGTTGATGGAAATATACCAGTGGTGATAACAGATGATATTACAGAATAAAATAATAAATAAAAATACACAGCAACAAGTAAATAACATATCATTACAAAGTATAGTTGGAAAAGGTTATGCAGAGTATTGGCATTGCAAATGTAGATATAGAGTATGCAAAGGTTCAAGAGCGAGTAAAAAATCAAAGACAACAGCATTATGGATAATAAGTAACATGATGAAATATAAAGAAGCTAATACACTTGTAATTAGAAAGACATTTAGAACATTAAAAGATAGTTGTTTTACAGAATTAAAATGGGCAATACATAGATTACAAGTAGATAGCTTCTGGGAAATAAAAGAAAGTCCGCTAGAAATGACATACAAACCTACAGGACAGAAAATATATTTTAGAGGTTTAGATGACCCATTAAAAGTAACATCAATATCAGTAGATATTGGTGTTTTATGTTGGCTATGGATAGAAGAAGCATACGAAATAACAAAAGAATCTGATTTTGATGTAATAGATGAAAGTATAAGGCGGGGAAGTTCCAGAAGGTTTATTTAAGCAAATAACAATAACATTAAATCCATGGAATGAACATCATTGGATTAAGAAAAGATTTTTTGATGTTGAAGATGATGACATATTGGCAATGACAACAAATTATCTTTGTAATGAGTGGTTAGATGAGGCTGATAAGAAAGTATTTGAAAGGATGAAAAAGAATAATCCTAGAAGATATCAGGTTGCTGGATTAGGTAATTGGGGTATAGTTGATGGATTAGTATATGAAAATTGGAAGGAAGAAAAATTTGAATTAAACACAATAAGAAACTTAGATAGTGCTTTTGGATTAGACTTTGGTTATACAAACGACCCAACAGCACTATTTTGTGGTGCAATAGATTTAAAAAACAAAAAGATTTATGTATATGATGAAATATATCAAAAAGGAATGAGTAACAAAGCAATATATGACCAAATAAATCAAATGGGCTATTCAAAAGAAAAGATAACGGCAGATAGTGCAGAACCAAAGTCAATAGATGAATTAAGAGGACTAGGACTAAGACATATTACAGGAGCATTAAAAGGAAAAGATAGTATAAATAATGGTGTTCAATTCATACAAGACTTTGAAATAATAATACATCCTAGATGTGTGAATTTTATAACAGAAATAAGTAACTATACTTGGGATGAGGACAAGTTTGGTAACAAAATAAATAGACCAATAGATGATTTTAATCATTTGATGGATGCAATGAGATATGCAATAGAGAAATATATAAATCAAAAGAAATTACAATTTGGATATAACAGTATAATGTAAAGGAGAAAAACAATGAGTTTTGTAGAAAAAATACAATATAAAGATGAGTTTTTAAATGAAGCAAATATAAATCAAAATATAAGTGTGTTATGGGGAAAAGCATTGCCAATATTTATGCATAGAAAATATTTGCAAGATAGATTTACAAGAAAATATGATCAAAAGGATGTTGTTGTTGCACTTGAATATTATATAAGTATTATTGCAAGTGGATATTTTGGAGGAAAAGAACCTCAGTTTAAAGTAAAAAATATAAATGAAACTCAAAAAGGGATTTTAAATAGAATATTTAAAAGAATATTTGGAGAAAAGAATGATCCAGAGGACTATCAAGCTATTATTGATTATATTGCAAAATATAATGACAATGGTAGCTTTTTTTATGACTGTGTACTTGATTATATTACTACAGGAGCATGCTATGGATTGGTATATGAAAACAAATATAATGAAGAGGTATATGCAAATGTTTCAAGTTTAAATACAGTAGCAATATGGAATTATGACGTACCAAGTACAAAAATAGGCTTATTAAGATGTTGGTATGAAAATATAGCTACAGGTGGAATTGAAACACATTTAGAAATAATAACCAAAGATTACAAAAAACAATTTGTGGATGGTATAGAAAAGAAAACAATTACTGAAAATGCTGAATATAAGTTTGAAGAAGTAGACGGTACTAATACACCAATAATGTGGACTGATTTACCTTGTTTTGCTGTAGAAAATCCTTATGGAATGGCTTTTTTTGAAAATGTTATGACTTTAATAAATAAAAATGAAAAAGTAATTGAAAATAATGCAAATATTTTTGATTATAATGATAATGCTAAATTGAAAGTAACAGGATTTTCTCCAATGAATGATCCGTTAATACCACTTTTGAATGATAAAGGAGAAGAGCAAAAAGATAAAGAAGGAAATGTAATAATGACCAAGAATCCTGCAAGAATGCAAGAAGATGATGCTATATTAAATGCAAAGGTATTCTATACGCCAGATAAAGATGGAGACATTGATTGGATTATAAAAGATATAAATGACACTGCATCAGAAAATCATAAAAAGACGTGCTTAGATATGGCTCTTATGATTGCTGGTGTTCCAAACGTAACTGATCAAGGTTTTACTAATGCAGATAATGCTGCAGCTTTAGAAAAAAAGTTCTTTCCTTTAGAACAAGTGCTACAGCAAGCACATCATTTGTTTAGAAAAGAATATTTAAGAATGTGGGAGATGCTAACAGCAAGAATTAACTTGAAAAAAGGCAAAGAATATGATTTTAGAGATATTGATGTCATTTTAATACGTAATTTGCCAACAGATACTGAAAGTCTTACAACTGCTTGGTTAAAATTAAGAGGATTGGTAAGTGATAAATCAATTATAAGTCATTTACCATTTGGATTAGACGCAGAATCAGAACTTGCAGAAATGGATAAACAAAATGAAGAGAATATTCAAAAGAATTTACAACAAATGCAAATGATAGGACAAGCAGGAAAAAATCAAGACAATAAAGAAAACAATCAAGATAATAAAGTAACTGATTTGACAGATCAACAAAAAGCACAAAAACTAACAGCAGATAACAAGAAAGAGCAAACTAAAGTAGTTAAAAAACAAATCAATAAAGAAGAATAGAGGTGTTTTATATGTGGGAACAACACGATCATTATATGAAACAGTTAAAACAACTATATAATAAAACATCAAAACAAACTCAAAACAGACTTCAAGAACTATTTGATACATTTAATTTTACAACAGAAAACATCTATAATATTGCAGATAATAAAACTAAGAAAAGAATAAATACATATATAGAACAATGGAAAGAACAAGGCTCATTAAAGAATAATAACTATTTTACTGTATTAGCAAACAATATTTATAAAAGAACAAGGGTAAAGAACAGTGAAATACTAGAATTATTAATTTATAGTGCGTATATAGAAGAACAAAACAAATTAGAAGAGCAAGAAACACAAATAATGTATGAAGATGCAAGTTATTACTATGAAGAACGGACAAAAAGAAGTAAATAAAAAGAAAAAGCCATCAATATTAGCGATGGCTTTATTTCTTGCACTATTAGACCAACCAAATTATAGTGGATTTAATTGGAAACAATACATTGAAGCAACAATGCAGTATAATGCACAACAAATATATAAACAATTAATTTTAAATATACAACAACAAAAAAGCCTAGAAATTGATTCTAATGAGTTTCAAATAATAATAAATAGGCAAAATAATCAAAAACTTAATATAAATAATGATAAGATATCAGGTGCAGTAGATTTACAAATGATTGGATTAAATAATCTAGCAAAAGCAGAAGGAATAAAAGAAGTAACAGAAGATAATTCAAAAGTTAGATTTATTGCAGTAGAAGATGATAAAACAACTTTAATGTGTGATAGTTTAAATAATCAAGAGTTTTATATTAACAAAGAAAATGTATTTGATAGATATTATGGTGAGACACAAAAAGAATTAACAGTACAAAGAATTAGATGCAATGGATTAGTACTAGGCTTAAATCTTCCACCAATTCAACATCACTTTCATTATTGCAGAAGTACGATTGTGTATAATCCTAATAATGAGCATATTGAGTTAGAAACAGAAAAACAATTTAATATATTTGATACAAAATTTGAAAAAGATATAAAAGAAAAATACAATATTAAAAAAATGAATACAAGGCATATAGATAAAGAAGTTTTAAAAGAATTATTAAACAATATGAGTAGAGCATATAATGATTTTCCAAATATAAGAGGAAAGATTAAAAAAATAAAAGAAATAGACCATCCAAATGGTGGACTAGCAGTAGAATTACAAAAAGATGGAACATATGTAATGTATATAAATAAAAATAAATTTTATAATGGTAAAGTTCCAAAACGATTATATGAAATGGATGTTAAGAAGCATTTTCATCCTAACAACACAACTTATAAAGATATGTCAATACATGAAACAGGACATATAGCAGTAACAGAAATAATAAAAAAATTAAATCATAACAATAATAATGCAATAGTTTTTGATAGCGAAAATAATATAACAGTAAATAAAATATTAAATAAAGCCTTGAATAAAATAGGTGTAAATGATATAAAAGAAAAAGATTTACTAATAAGAAATATTTCAGGATATGCATATAAAGAAAGAGGACAAGAAATTATTGCAGAAGCATTTGCAGATTATTATGCTAATAAACAAAATGCTTCATTACTGAGCAAAAACATAATAGAAGTTATGAAAGGAATGATTTAATATGATGCCTATGGAACACCCTTGGACAGATTGGCAAATAGATACATTAGGAGAAGAAAAACCTTGGAAATGGAAAGAAAATACACCAAAAGAAATAATAAAGCAATATGAAAAATGGAAAAAATATCATAATAAAATGATAAAAGGTAAATTTTAGCACTTACTAGCAAGTAGGTGCTTTTATTATGGAAGGAAGGCGGAAAATATGCAGGAACCATTAATACCAACAGGAAAAGAAAACGTAAAGAAGTCTATTATAGCAATAGGTCAAGAGCTCATAAAGAGGGCAGATGATATAACAAATGATTTAAAATTTGTTGCTAATATTGAAATTTATGCGAAATTAACACCAGATGAAATAACTAACTTTGATATAAAGAAAAATTATATGGCAATATATGAAGATAAGGAGGAAAAATAATATGTGGTTATTAGTTTTAATATTAAGCATTAAATTACAAATGCCAACTTGGTATTGGATTATATTTACGGTAATTACAATATTTAGACCGGTTATATGGGTATTTAAATATAATTTTGCAGAAGGATATATGAAAGATAATAAATAAGTTATTAACATTTTATAATTATAAATTTTTGGACGTAGACGTACGTCTATTTTTTTATGCCTTTTTACTGATTGCAGGCTATAAAGAACAACAGAATACAAATTCGCAATGGCTGGGGCTTTTAGCAATGGCTGGGGCAAAAGGAGTAAAGAATGGAAGGACAAGATAATAATCCAAATAATGCTAATACTGGGGCAAATAATGAATCAGTGGGAGCAAATAACCAAAACAATACAGGAGCAAACAACAATCCTGTTACATTTGATGATTTTCTGAAAGATGGAAAGAATCAAGCAGAATTTGACAAAAGAGTTCAAAAAGCTATAAACACAGCAAAAACAAACTGGGAAGAAATGATGAACAGTGAAAAAAGTGAAGCTGAAAAGTTAGCAAAAATGAACAAAGAACAAAAACTTGAATATCAAGCACAAAAAGAAAGAACAGACAAAGAAAAAGCACTTGCAGAATTAAATGCTTATAAATTAAAAGAACAAGCAACAAAAATAGCAAGTGAAAAAGGATTGGATATATCTTTATTGACTTTCTTTAATTTTGAAACAGTTAAGGCAGAAGAAATTAATTCAAAAATAGAAGAAGTTTCAAATGCTTTTAATAAAGCTGTTGAAAAAGCTGTAAATGAAAGATTAAAAGAAGATACTCCAATACAAAAAACAGGTATTGATAATACAAAAAGCAAATCAATAGCTAGATCAAGTTATTAAAAAATAGGAGGAATAAAAAATGGGAGAAATTACACAAGAAGCATTAAACATAATGCTACAAGATGGTAAAACAAAGGATAATTTAAAACAAGTATTAAGTGGAGTACTAGAAAACGTTGCATCAAGAGCAATATCAGAACAAATCAAAGCAAAAAATGGTTCAGGAAATCCAGAAGGCGGAGTAATTGAATACAAAAGATTTGCAAATGCAGAATTAAAAGACAAAGGTACTGCAAGAGCAGCTGGTAAAGGAGATAAAGTAAAAGCTAAACCAGTAAAAGTTGTTATAGATACTGATAAAGAAATTGTAGAAGAACTACAAGGGAAAGACGTAAAACTTTATGGTATTGATGGCATGGCTGAAAAAAGAAAAGTAAATCATCAATCAGCTATTATAAGATACTTAGATAGAGAATTTTTTGCCAAAGTATTAGAAGGAACAGAAGTTTTTGCAAAAGATAATATACAAGATACAATTGATACTCTATTACAAAAAGCAAGAACTTTAAGAAATGACTTTATTGATGGAATAGAATCAGATTTATTAGTTATTGTTGTAGATAGTGAATACAGAAAAGGAATGAAGAAAATTCTTGATGATTTACCAAATGGAACAGATCCAAAAGAACAAGCAATTGGTATGTATGACTCTGTTAGAGTTTATGAGTCAACAAGATTACCTGACGGCGTAAAAGCTGTTGTAATGATGGACGGAGCTATTGCTCAACCATTCTACGTATCAGAATATGGAGCAGAAAAAGTACCATTTGATGATGCAGTAGCATTAGAAGATTTCTTATACAAAGGAACAAAAGCATTAATGGAAGATACAATATTCTATGTAACAGATGCTAAACTTGCTGAATTAAATGTAACATCAAAAGCAGGAACATCAACTGGAAAAACAAAAATAACTGTTACACCAGCTTTGAAATCTGGAAATAGTTATAAATATAAAGTAGCTGCAAATCCAACAATGCCAGAATATGATGCAGTTTGCACATCTGGATATACAGCTTGGAACGGAACAGACGAAATTACAGCAACAACGGGGCAAAAAATAGTAGTTGTTGAAGTAGATTCAGGAAATAAGGCTAAAAAAGCAGGAATAGCAACAATTGCTTCAATGGCCTAAAAGTAGGGGGCAATAGAAATGGCAGAAACTAACAATATAGATAAAATAATAGCAGATTTAGCATCTAATTATAAAGATGATAAAGAAGTCTTAAATGAAATATATGAGGAAGTAAGTTCTATTGCCTCTGATATTTCTAATAGACAAAAAGATGACACAAAACTATTTCCATACATAAAAAAAGCTACAAAAGCAATATATCTTTCAAGAGGAGCAGAAGGTTTAACAAGTCGAAATGAAGGTTCTATTTCAACATCATTTGAAGATATTATAGATAAATTAAGAAATGACATTATAAAATCTGGATTAAGGAGGATTAAATAATGTTATTACGAGATTTAACAAAAGTATATATATCAGAATATGAAGAAATAGGAGACCATCGGAGAACCAGATAAAATATGGAAATATAAAGGCATAGCTTGGTTAAATATGCAACAAGATGTAAACGAGTTAGATAGAAAGTCTACTGGTGAGATTGATTATAGTACTTACAAAGCAAGAACAACAAAAGAATACGACATAAAAAAGGGTGATGGAATATCATTTGATGACATCTCAAAAGTGGAGAAATTTAAACCACAATATAAAGTAACTGACAAAAATAAAATTGGAAGTACTTATGTATATATATGTGAGAAGGTGCAAGAATGATAAGTTTTAATTGTAATTTTAAAGTGAAACATAATTTCAAGAATATAAATGCTATAATTCAAAAATTACCACAAACTGCAAGAGTAATTTCGAAAGATATATTAGAAAACATTAGAGGTTATGCTATAAGATTGGAAAAAGGTCACAACGAAAATGGAATATTAGTAGAGATGATTGATATGTCTACAAAAGAAGTAAAAGGAAGGGTCTATGCTGACCCTTCTAAATTTATGACTGAAAATGGACAATCATATTTATGGTTTGAATATTTTGGAACAGGGCAATATGCGGAACAAGAACACATAGGAAGAACAAAGCATTTTATAGAAAGCCGGATACACAGAATGGTATATACCTGTAAATAAAGTTGGCAGGTCATTAAGTTATCCAATTATAACCATAAAAGGAAAGCAATTTTATGTTGCAGCAGGCTCAAAAGCCAATCACTTTATAGCCGATGCAGGTTTTCAAAGTAGAAATGAAAATGCAGAGATAGTTAAGAAAAAATCAGATGAAATGTTAATGGAGGTATGTAAATGAAAGATTTAAGCGAATTACAATTTAGCGATTTAGTATATGAAAAGCTAGAAAATTTGTATAAAAATAAACCAATTTTAAGTAATCCAAATACAGAAAGTAAATTTCCTATATTGGAATTACATACACCTTTAAAGTCAGTAAATCTAACAGAAAACGGATTTCCAATTCGTTCTACATTTCAAATATCAATAACTTGTTGGAATGAAAAGCAACGCCAAGCAATGAAAATGATAGATGAAGTTGATAAAAAACTTCAAGAACTTAATTTTACAAGGACGAATACCAGTCCTGCAGTATATGATCCTATATTGCAAAAATACGGTATAGCAATAACATTTGAGGTTTGTTATAATTCAATAACAACCTCTTTTAATTTAAGATAATAAGGAGGAATTAGAGATGGAAGGAGAAACACCAAAAAAAGCAACGACACCACAAGTTGCTATGAAAGCTGAGGTATCATATGCAAAAACTTTAACAGGAGAAAAAACAAAAATAGGTTATGTTCAAAAAATTGGACAATTAAAAACTCTAAAAGAGGGACAAACATATAGTGCTTTAGATTTAGAAGAAGAAAGAATGGCTAAAGGAAAAAGAAAAGCGGAAACAGTTGATATAGAAATGATGTTCATACAAGAGACACATAAAGCTATTCAAGCTATAGCAGATGCAGATACATCAATATACTTATTCGTAAAATATCCAGAATCAACAGCATCAGTTGCTACTAAGCCATTGGTTCAAACTGTTAAATGTACTGTAGATATTGCAGGACAAGAGATAAACGATGGAGATTTCATAAAAGATACTATGAGGGTTTACAAAGAAACAAAAACAGTTGAAACAGATGGATATCCAGTTGAAGGAGATTCAACAAAATTTTAATTTAGGAGAAGGCACAAGCCTTCTCTCTTTTGCAAAGGAGAGAAAAAGATGATTATAGAAACGAAAAATAAAACAATTAATTTAGTACTAAAAACAAGAAAGATAGTAGACATAGCTAATCTACTAAAAAATAAAAATTTTGAAGAAGTCTTTATAAAAGCATATTCTATATTAGATATAGAAGCATTGTCAAAAATAATATTTAAATTAGCAGAAAACGAAAACGGTGAAAGTGCATTTACATCATCAAGTGAAGTGTATGACTTTATGGATGATTGTAGAGCAGAAGGAATAACTATAAGTGAATTATATGCAAAGATAGCAGAGACGTTGAATAATGAGGGTTTTTTCAAAAAGAAAATGAACAAGAAAGAACTAAAAGAAATAACATTAAATCCATTATTAACAATGAATACAGACAAATTATTGGAAAAAGCAGTAGAGAATGCAGCCAACAGAGTAGTGGAAAAAGAAATAATGGCTCAAATTTAAAAGGATTAAATGATATTATTGAAAATATAAGAAAAGCTAACAATTTAATAGAATTAATATATTCTATAGAATCATTGGCATATTATTTTGATATGAAACCACATGAATTTTGGAATAGTAGATATTCAGAAATAAATATATACTGCCAAACTCATCTTTTAAAAATAATTGATAACTTAAAAAGCGAAATTAATCTACAAGAATCGGTAACTAATAAACTTATAAGAGCAGATAGTATGAGCAAAGACCCTAAAATTATTCTAATTAGAGATGATTATAAAGAATTATTTAAAATAGAAGAGAAAGAACAAACATTAGAAGAGCAAAGAATGTTATTTAAGGGATAAATGATAAAAAATATATATTTTCGACAAAATTCGACATGCTTTTTCAACTTAAAATGATATACTCTTTTTATAATTAATAAAAGGAGGAAATTTATTATGGAAGAGAGGAAAAAGAGTGGATTTGGAACTGCTGGTTTAGTATTAGGAATTATAGGAGTGTGTACTTCATTTATTCCAATAGTAAATAATGTATCATTTGTTTTAGGGTTAATAGGAGGAATTTTAGCAATAGTATCATTAATTAAAAAAGCCAGCAAAGGACAAGCTATTGCAGGTGTTATTTTGTGCGTACTAGCAATGGTAATTACAATTAATTCTCAAAAAGCTTTATCAGATAGCTTAAATGAAGTTAGTGCTAATTTAGATAAGGCAACAGGAAGTAGTACAGAAGAAGTTCTAGCTAATGATGTAGATGCACAACTAGGAAATTTTGAAGTGACTAATGGAAGTTATGGAACAAAGGATACAAAGTTGACAGTTAAAGTAACAAACAAAACTTCAGAAACAAAATCTTTTAACTTACATATAGAAGCAGTAGATGAATCAGGAGCAAGAATCAATGAAGATTATGTTTATGCAAATGACTTAGCAGCAGGACAAAGTCAAAGTTTTGATATATTTACATATGTATCATCAGACAAATTAAATGCAATGCAAAATGCAACTTTTAAAATTGTAGAAGCATCAATGTTCTAAAGGAGGAAAAAAGAATGAAATGTCCCTATTGTGGAAGTGAGAATGTTCAAGTTCAACTTGTTGAAGAAGGTCAACAAACAAATAAAAAGGGTATTGGATTTGGTGGACATGTAAATAATAGTGCAAGAGGATTTACTGCTTTGTGTACACTAGGTATATCTAATTTGTTTTGGAAAAAATCTAAAGGTACAAATAAAACTAAAACAATAAATTCTACTGTAGCAGTTTGCCAAAACTGTGGTAATACATGGACAATAAAGAAAGGGAAAATGGGATTTGCTCCTACAAGTATATTTAAATAAAAATACAACAAAAAATAAAAAAGCACTTACTTAGGTAGGTGTTTTTTTATTTCGTTAAATTAAGGAGAAAGGGGGAATGACTTATCACGGTAGAAGAGATAGAAATCATAGTAACTGCAAAAGTAGAAGAAGCATTAAAAGAGTTTCAAAAAATAGTACCAACCATAAAAAAACAGATGGATCAAACACAAAATGCTTTTTCAAAAATAAATACAAAAGAGATGAAAAATAAAGTACAGCAGGCAGTTTTCTTTATTAAGAAAAAACTACAAGAGATTAGAAAAAGCTCAGCAAATAATGAACTTGCAATAAAAGTTAATAATAAAGATGCACAAAAACAAATATCTCAGATACAAAAGCAAATTGATAGTTTACAAGAAAAAATAAATGCCCGAAAAATAAAATTAGATATAATAACACCTAAGTTAGATAAAATAGCTAATGAACCAATGAACAAAGTAAATCCTGAAAGGCTAGCAAACAATAACCAATATATTAATTTGAGCGATAAAGAAGAAGTATTAGTAAAAGAAATACAATATTATAATAAGCAACTTAGCGAAGCAAAGAGCAAAATGTCACAATTAAGACAACAAATATCTCAGACAGCAACTACTCAAAACAAATTGAGTAGTTTTTTTGAAGCATTTAAGCAAAAAATAGAACAAGTTAAACCTAGTATGTCTAGTATAAAAAATAGTTTTAAAGGACTACCAAAAATAACTCAAAATATTACAAATAATATAAAAGGAATGGGGACAGGATTAAGGCAAGGAATAGGAAACGTTATGAAATATGCTATGGCATTATTCTCATTAAGAAGCATTTATTCTGTTTTAAGTGGTTGTGCAAATACATGGTTATCAAGTCAAAATGCAGGAGCTAAACAGTTAAGTGCAAACATTGAATATATGAAATATGCTATGGGAAGTGCATTAGCACCAGTTATTCAATTTGTGACAAATTTAGTTTATCAATTAATGAAAGCGATTCAAAGTGTAGCTTACGCACTAACAGGAGTAAATATATTTGCTAAAGCAAGTGCAAGTTCATATGCAAGTATGGCTGGAAATGCTAAAAAGGCAAAAAATGAAACAAAGAGCTTATCTAATATACATAGTGAAATAAATAATGTCTCTGACAATAATAGTAATTCAGATAGTGGAAGTGGAGGAACAACAGCACCAAGTTTTGATTTATCTAAAGTAGATAATACAGCTAATAGTATTATAGATGCAATTAAAAATGGAGATTGGTATCAAGTAGGAGCAACAATTGGAGAAAAATTAAATGAAGCCATGAATAGCATACCTTGGGACAAGATACAAAATACTGCTAAAAAAATAGGAACTAATCTTGCACAGCTTCTAAATGGTTTTATAGCAATGACAGACTGGAATCAAGTAGGAAATACATTTGCTCAAGGACTTAATACTGTAATATATTTTGGACAGTCATTTGTAAATACATTTGATTTTAGTAAATTAGGAAAATCTATAGGGACTACAATTAGTAGTACAATAAGAAATATAGACTGGAAGGCTCTTGGAGACACGTTGTCATCAGGAATTAAAGGAATTTTTGATACTATATCCGGTTTTTTTGAAAACTTTGACTGGACTGTAGTGGTTGATGGATTGTTTAATTTTATAGAAGGATTTGATTGGAATGGAGTTTCTGAATCAATTTTTAATGCATTGGGGTCAGCTTTTGCAAGTTTTATTAATTTAGGAATGATTCTAGGAGAAAAAATAAATGAAGCTATAGATGAAGCAGGAAACTTTTTCAGTGAAAAAATAAAAGAATGTGGTGGAAATATTGTTGAAGGAATATTCAAAGGAATTATAGAAGCACTTGGCAATTTGGGACAATGGGTAATAGACCATATTTTTACACCTTTTATAGAAGGATTTAAAAATGTGTTTGGAATACATTCACCATCTACAGTCATGGCAGAATTAGGAACATATATGATTCAAGGACTACTTGATGGAATATCTAGCCTAGTAGATAGTATAAAGCAAATTTGGGAAAATATAAAACAGACAGCAATTAGTATATTTAATAGCGTGAAAGATAATATTTCAAATATTTTTAACAATATAAAAAATATAGCATCAAACATATGGAACAATATTACATCCAATATAAGAAATGCAGTAAGTAATATAAAAAATGGAATAGTACAAAATTTTCAAAATGCATATAATTCAATTCAAAATATTTTTTCAAATATAGGAAGCTTCTTTAGTGGAGTATGGAGCAGAATAAGAAATACGTTCTCAAGCCTAGGTACAAGTATAGGGAATGCAATATCTGGAGCTGTTAAATCAGGTATTAATGGCGTTATATCTTTAATTGAAAGAACTATAAATAGTGCGATTAGATTAATTAATGGAGGAATTAGGCTTATTAATCTAATTCCAGGAGTTTATGTTGGAAGCATAAATACATTGAGTTTACCAAGATTAGCAAAGGGTGGTGTTTTAACAGAAGCGACGACCGTAATAGCTGGTGAATATTCCGGAGCTAAAACAAATCCAGAAATTGTAACTCCACAAAATATTATGCGTGATACATTTGAAGATGTATTGTCTAATTATAGTGGAAATAACAACGATAGACCAATATATTTAACAGTAAATGTAGGAGACAAAAAACTTGGACAAATATTATTAGATGACTTAAGAGATAAGAAAAGAAGAACAGGGAAAGACATAGAAGCTTTAGTAGGAGGATAAAAATTATGTTATGGAAATTAAATGGTAAATTAATGAAAACACCATCTACATATAAAGATAATATAGAAGATACAGACAATGATAGTTATACATCAAAAGTAACAGGAGCATTAATAGATAATCCAATTGCAATTGGAATGCTAAAGCTTGAAATGTCATGGGACTACTTATCAGAAGACGAGGCAGAAGAACTTTTGCAGGCAACATACCAGAATCCGATGATAGTCACAGTAAAATGCCCGAGTGTTCAAGGTGGTATGTTAGAAAACGCAAAATTCAGAGTAAGCAAAAGAACAAGCGAAATGCATAAAACAGGATTAGATGAAGACACTTCCAAATCAAGATGGAAAGTGTCTTTTAATTTGATGCAAAAAGAATTAACAGCACAACAAAAAGCAACAGTAAATAAAGCAAAGGGGTTGAGTTAATGTACGAAACAAGTAAAAAGTGGAAACAAAATAGATATGAAAACCCAGTTTGTGCAATGAATATCTATATAGATGATGTACTAATAAATCCAGACTATATTTTGGATTTTAAAAAAGGTGGCAATGTATTTGAAGAAGAATTTTGCTTAGGTGGTACACCAAGTCAATACATTGAAATGAAACTATATAAAGATAAAATGCCAAAAACTCTTTCAAAAATAAGAGTAGAATATGGAATATTAATAAGTCACTCATTAACAGTAACAGAAGTAAATGCAATGTTGGTAGGAACATTAAATGGAATATCAGTTAAAAGTTTAAGTAGTAATAATAGTAGTTTTGAAATGATACCAATTGGAATTTATAATGTAGATGATTACACAGATAATGATGACAATACAATAACAATAAAGGCATTAGACAATATGATTAAATTTGAATTTAATTATAATGGGAAAGAATTGATAGATAAAAAAAATGAAGCAACACTATTAGAAGTTGCACAAGATATTTGTAATAAAGCAGGAGTAGAATTAGGTTCTACTTCTTTTTTAAATTCTGATAAAAAGGTATCTGTTTATGACAATACTGTAACAGCAAGAGAATACATTAGTTATATTGCAGAGAGTGCAGGTTGCTTTGCTTGTATTGATAGAGAAGGAAAATTATGTTTCAGAGAATTTGGTCAAGATGAAACAGAAATATCACTTGAAATGTTTGGAGAATATAAATGGGGTGAAGAATTTAAAATTTCAAAAGTATCTTATGAAGATGGGGTAAGAAGTTTTAAATTTGGAGATGACACAAGAAATAATCTTTGGATAAATCAAGAAAATATGTACATTGTTGACGAAGACCAAGTTCAAAAGATTTACAACAAAATAAAAGATTTGACAGTAAATACATTTGAAGGAAAAGTAATAATAGACCCTGCTATAGACATTGGAGACAAAATAGTTATAAATGGTAAAAATGTTTTTTATCAAGGTGAAATGTCATTAGAAGGAAGATTTATTGCACAAATATCAAGTAAAATCCAAATAAAACAAAAAGAAGAAACAACCGTAAAAAAAGAAAGTCAAAAGGTTGTAAACAGAAGAGTTCAAAGCAGAATAAGTCAAGCAGAAGGAAAGATTGAACAATTAGTTGAAGAAACAACTGAAAATTCTGAAAAACTAACAAAACACGAACAAGATATAAACGGAATAACACAAAGTGTAAGTGAAGTAAAAACAGAAATAAAAACAGTAGATGGTAAAGCAGATAAAGCACAATCCACAGCAAACACAGCAAAGAGTACAGCAGATAGTACAAATAAAAATTTAAGTAATAATTACTATACAAAAACAGAAACAAATTCACAAATAACACAAAAAGCAGAAAGCATAACAAGTGAAGTAAGTAAAACATATTCAACAAAAACAGAAACATCAACGGCAAAAACAGAAGCAATAAATAGTGCAAATTCTAGTACAGATAACAAGTTAAAAGGCTATACAGAAACAAGCAAATTAGGAACAGCAATAGAGCAAAACTATGAACATGTAAAAGTGGCATGGAATCAAATTTCAGACTTTATTCAAATGATGATAATAAATAAAAATGCTAGTTTAGCAATATTAGATAAAGATAAGAATGTAATGATGGCGTTAGATAAAGAAGGACAACATTTTTATAAAGATGATGGAACTGAATTTGGAGAAATGGGCGTAAATACAATTGATGATCAAAACTATATAAGTTTTGGGGTAACAGGAAATTATGGACAAGAAATATCTGATGGTATGGCTTGGGGAATTACAACAAAAAAAGATAATAAATTTTGGCCTATTTTATACATAAAAAATTTTGTTATGAGTGAAGAAAATAGTGATGGTTCTTATGGTGAATTGGTACTAAGTAATTGCAATTTAGTATTAGATGGAATCGGAACAGGTATGAAATCAGGTGGAGTACTTCTAAACGGAGACCCAACTGGATTTGGATTATATTTTTGGGATGAAGAAACAAATAAATCATTATTAGAAATACATCCAAAAAATGTGATTGATTATGCTTCAATTACTATATTGGACAATATAAAATTTTATGCAAATCAAGCAGGAAGCAATAGCTTTAGATTAGGTTCAGGAGATAATTATTGCTTATTTACAGATGATGGAGCTATACATGGAACGAGTTGTTATATAGAAGGAAACATAACAAATACTGGATATTTAACGGCGTATAAAGGCATTAATTGTACTGATGGATATGTAAGTGGTAAAGCATTTATAGATAATTCAAGAGAAGAAAAAAAGAAAAATATACAAAGATATACTAAGAAAGCAATAGATGTTGTAAAAAATACTGATATTTACGAATTTAATTATAAAACAGATAAGGACACAGACAAAAAAAGCTTCGGTTTTGTAATCGGAAGTAATTACAAGTATTCAAAAGATTTAACATCAATAGACGAAAAAGGAAAAGAAATAGGTGCAAATTTATATAGCATGACATCAGTAGCATATAAAGCAATACAAGAGCAACAAGATGAAATAGAAAAGTTACAAGCGAAAGATAAAGAAAAAGATAATATTATCCAAAGTTTAATAAAAAGAATAGAAACTCTTGAGAAAGGAGTAAATAAATGAGTGAAACAAAAAATTTAAAGTTATTTAAACATGAAGAACCTCTTGAAACTAATAACAATAAATTTGATATAGACAAAGCATTGAATAAAAATTGGGACAAGGTAGATGATTATGCAGGAGAGGCAAACTCAAAAATTGATTTAATAACAGAGATAATAGACTTACTCCCAAAAGTAAGTAACGAAGGAGAAAATATAGCATTAGAAAATACAGCAAGAGCAAAATTTACGAAATTCAGAATTGAGGGAAATAGCAGTCAAAAAACAAGAAGTGGAAAGAACAAAATAATTTTTGATGATATAAAAGAAACTGTTAGCCAAGGAATTACATGCTCAATAAAAAACGGAGTCATAACACTAAATGGTACTGCCTCTGGTGTAGTGAATTTTTATAGCAACCCAATTAATATTTCAGCTGGAAAATACACTTTGTCTAAAAATATGGAGGGAACATGGTCGTTAGGGACAGCAACTAGTTCACTTGCAATTCTTCTACAACAAAAAGAAAAAGATGGCTCATATACAACTGTTAAAGGAGGAGAACTAACAGCATATTCTAGTGCAAAGAATTTTACTACTCTAGATTTAGCAGAGGGGACATATAGAATAAGAGTATTTATTGCAACTGGTAATATTTTAAATAATTTTACATGGAGACCACAATTAGAAGAAGGAGAAAATTTTACTGGTTTCGAACAAGGTGGACTGATGCTTTCTGAAGAATTTTCAAGTGAGATTAGAAATGTTGGGGACAATGGAAATTTATATGACAAAGATAATCCTAATATTTTGGATACACCGATTGACACTTCTGGGTTAGGCGGAAATGTAAAAAATACATATAAAACAGTATGGATACCATGTAAACCAAATACTACATACACTGTTTCAAAGAAGTATGATGCAACAAAAAATAGATTTGCTCTTGCTTATACTAGTGAGGAACCAAACTATTCGCAACAAGTTGAAGGTTATGTAAGTAATGCATATACAAATGTTATGACAATAACAACTAATTCAACAGCTAAATATTTAATCGCATATGTGTGGATAGCAGGTGGAAGTAATACATATCAAGAAATGTTAGATAGCATAAAAATAGAAAGAGGTGTACAAGCGACAGCAGACAGCGGATATGGTTGTGGAAATATTGAAATAAATACGGTTAACAAAAATCTATTAGACCAAAGTTTGGAATTATTCCAAGGTAATTATAAAAGTAATGGTGATGTTATACTTAATAAGGATAAAAGAATAGATGATTATATCCCTTTATCAAAAGGAGATTATATACTTTGGTCTACTACAAATAATTGGATACATGTATTAATTTATGATAAAAACAAGAAATTCTCAAGTAGAAAAAACTCAAATACAGATAAAGAGATTGCATTTACATTAAATAAAGATGGATATATAAGATTTGGATTTAATCCAATTATTGAGAGCTTAGATGTTTTTCAATTAGAGAGAAACACTGAGAAAACTACAAGTGAAGAACATAAACAACAAATAATAATATTCCCATTTAAGCAAGGTCAAAAATTGATGCAAGGAGACTATTTAGCAGATGATGAAATACATCATAAGAGGAAACAAATCGTGCTGGATGGTAGTGATGATGAAGCTTGGTCTTTATCTACAACTAACACTTCAAATCAAAGCAGATTTACTTCAAAAATTATTGAAAATGAAGTCAAAAGACCATCGAGTGCAGATGAAATAGCAAATATCATATGTTCTCATTTTATAAAAGAAAGTGCAAATGAAACTTATCAAAGAAGCACTGGAATTGCAATACATTCAAATGGAAGTATCTATTTATATAATGATACTTTTAAAGAATATACGATAGACCAATTTAAAACTTGGCTATCAAATAACCCTATTACAGTAGAATACGAACTAGCAGAAGAAGAGATAGAGACATACACAGAAGAACAGAAAGAAGCATATGAACAAATAAAAAATGCAATAAGTTATAAAGGACAAACAAATATATTTAGTACGAATGAGATAAAGCCTATTTTTGAAGTTGAGGCATTAGCTGATATAGGACTATTATTAAATAATATGCAAGCTCAAATACTTGCAGGAGGTGAGTAAATTGAATACAAGTAAATTATTCAAAAATGCAATAATGAATTTATATAAATCAAAGATGTATACTGTAGACTTTGCAATACTAAAAGCTAGTGATTATGCAGATAAAAATAAAATAACAGCAGAAGATTACGAAGAATTGATAACATATTTAGCAGAAGAACAAGAAAAATCAATGCAAGTTGAAGAAGATATTATGGACAATGCTGTAGAAGAAATTGAACAAATTAAAAATGCGGAAACAGCAGAAACTGAAGCTACTAAGGAGGAAGAGTAATGCAAGAAATAGGAAAATTGATAAACGAATATGGTGTTTCACTAGTCATAGTAATACTTTTCTTATACGATTGGCTTACAACTAGAAGAAATATGCAAAAAACAATAGAACAAAATGGTAAGTGCTTAATCGAAATACAAAATACAAATATGAATACAGCTAAATCCTTGGAACTATTACAGAAAAGTATGGATAATCAATCAGAGTTTTTGCAAGTGCATGATAGAAGATGTGAAGCTATAGAAAAAGATATTGAAAAAATAGAAATAAAAATGGAGGGATAGCAATGAATAACGAGCAAAAAAGAAAAATAATATTAATAATTTCAGCAGTAATAGTTGGAATATTAGGTGGATTGGGATTTTACAAAGCCAATGAAAATAGTTCAACTAATGAAATTGTAAATGGTGTAGTAAATGAAGTAAAAAACAATATTAGTACATACGATATGACAGAACAAGAAGTAAAAGACTTACCAACTACAGAAATACAAGTACAAACAGAAGAACAAGAAAAAGCAGTAGCAGGAGAACAAACAGTTGAGGATGAAAAATTTGAACAGCAAGGAGAAATAGCATACAATGGCACAAGCGAATATCCTAATGTTACTTTAGGAAATTATCAAGGACTTACATATTATAGTCAAATAGACAATAGATGGCGTTATAAAATGTATTCTAGTGTAGGAAATAGTTCTCAAACAATAGGAACATCAGGTTGTGGACCAACTTGTGCAAGTATGGTAGTAACAGCAACAAAGGGAACAATAACACCACCAGAAATGTGTGATTTATTTGTAAAATATGGATACAGAAGTGCTAACAATGGAACTTATTGGAGTGCTTTTAGATTTGTAGCAGATACATTTAATATTGGATATCAAGAAACAACAGACATTCAAAGAGCATTGCAATTATTAGAAAGTCAAAATTATGTTGTGGCTAGTTGTGGTAATGGATTATTTACTACAGGTGGTCATTTTATTTTACTAACTAAAGTTGAAAACGGAATGATAGAAATATATGATCCATACTTGTATGCTGGTAAATTTGATACAGCTACAAGAAGAGGAAAAGCAGTAGTTGAAGGTAATAAAGTTTATGTAAGTGTAGACAACTTCAAAAAATATGCTAATTACAAAGGTTTCTTTGCATATAAATATGATGGTAGTACACAAGAAAATAAACAAACAGTTACAACACAAGCATATACTAGATATGTAAATGCTAAAATAGGATTAAATATAAGAAATAAGCCTAATGGATATATTGTAGGTGGATTATCTAATGGTACAGCAGTAACAGTATATGAGACAGATGGCAATTGGAGTAGAATAGGGACAAATAAATGGGTTTCTAGTAATTATCTAACAAGTTATATGGCTGTAGCTTCAAATCCTGTTAAAACTATTTCTGGTGTGAAATATACAACAGGAAAATGCAAAGTAAATGCTAGTGTCTTAAATGTTAGAACAGGAGCAGGTACAAAGTATAGAATAAAGGGATATAAACAATTAACAGCAAATGCAAGATACCAAAATAAAAGATTAGGAAACCAATATACTAATGGATATAAACGAGGTGTTGTATGCACAGTAACTAAAGTAAATGGTAACTGGGGGTACACGAAATCTCGGATGGATTTGCTTAAGTTATTGTACTAAATTATAATATTAAAAGCTAGGCATTTTAGATGTCTAGCTCTAATTTTTCATATCCATCAACAGAACCATATCTTTCATTTATAATTAACAAAAGTTGATTGTACATTTGTACAGTATTTGCAAGCTCATATTTTAAAGAATTTTTTTCATGCATTGATTGGTTAAATTCTTTTACAAAATCTTCATAGATTTTATGTGTTTCTTCCTCAGAATACATTCCAAATGATTTTTTAAATAAAATGGTTTGTATATAATAGTCTTTAGTTTTTAAATCCAACTGTTCATATTCGGATTTTTGAATATTATACGTTTGGTTGTATTGTTCTAATACTCTAATGAAATCTTCTTTTTTTAAATCAGTTTTCATATAAATCACTCCTTTTTTCTACACTATATCACACAAAAAAATGAAAATGTTGTCGAAATTTGTCATAAAGTGAAAAATATAAAAAACGACTAAAAATCAAGGTATATAATTATATTAGATTAAAAATAAAAACGGCTTAAAATCGATTGTAAAGGGTTGTTTTTTAGCTGGGTTTCAAGAAAAAAATAAAAGATAGATATGGAAAAATCTATCTTTTATTAATCTCATTTTTAAACAATAATATATTCTTTATAATTATAATAAATTAAATTTTTAAATATGTCAATAATTAATTATTAATATTTAATTCTTTTTTCAAAGCTTTTTGTAATAATTGAGAAAAATTTATATCATTTTTCTCTGCTATAGTATTTAACCATGTTGGTATAGACAATGTTTTTTTGACAGCTATATTACTATATTTTTTTCTATATTCTAATAAATTAATTTCTATTATAGATATAAATTGATTATCTTTTAATTTTATATGGTTATATGGAATAGTAGGTTTAGGGAAATCTTCTAAATCAGATAAATATAAGCCTAAAGCATCTTGAGCCATTATATATGCTTCATTAATAGAATTTCCAAAAGTGGAACAACCTTTTAAGTCAATGAAATCAACCATATAAGACTTATCATTTTCATCATAAGTGAATATAGCTGGATAAAAATAATTATTCATAAAAACCCCTTCCTTATATTTATATTTTCTTTAGTATTAATATATTCAGAAAATAGAGTAGAGGGGACTACTATTTTAGTCCCGTTCTCTTTAAAATGGTTGCTACTAAACCTTTAGGCATTTCCCTATTATGTATAGGAATTATTTCTGTCTGGTTTCCGTCTCCTCATTTTCAAATGAGAGCCAGACTGTGAAACTTTAACCCAACCATTTTTTTCTAGTAGCTTTACCAATTCTTTAGGATACATAAGTATCACTCCTTTTCTTAGGTTTTTCTCAGTGCTTCAAAAGCTACTATAGAATATATTATTGTCTTTCGACATTATTATTATACTACGTATTATTACGTATGTCAATGAAAAATCAAAAAAATTTAATTTTTTTTCGACAAATTTCAACACAACAATTCAACATAAAATGTTATAATATCATAAAGGAGATGATAGTTATGGAAAAAGCATGTAAAGACTCTCTACAAATGATAAAAGTATTAAATATAAAAAATGAGAAAGAGTATAACAAGTTGCTAAAATTCTATTTAATATTATCATCAGAAAGTTTAAAAGGAAGATTAAGAACAAGAAGATTCAAGAAAATAATAAAATTAGCGAAAGAAGTCTGAGAAGGCTTCTTTTTAAATTAATTTCATAAAGTTGCCCAAATGCAACAAAATACATGATATACATGAAAACGAGCATACTAAAGATAAGGTGATTTTATGAAAATAGAAATATTAATCAAAAAAGTGCGATTAGAGAAGAATATGACATTAGAAACACTTGCTAAGTTATCTGGAATAAGTAAGGGACATTTAAGCAGAATAGAAAGACAAGAAAGAGATCCTAAAATATCTACATTAATTCAAATAGCAACAGCTTTAAATGTAGATATTGAAGAATTATACAAAGTTATATTATGACACAACTAAATGTGTCATTTTTGTTTTTCATAAAAGAAAACGACTATTTCATAAAAAGTTGCCCAAATGCAACAAGATTAAATATATCTTCCAGTTATGAACGTTCTAAATAAATGTAGGAGGATATGCAATGAAAGAGGTAGTATTAAATGAATTTATAAAAGAAAGGATTAAAGAGAATGAGGTATTGTTTAATAAACAAGAATGTGATATTATAAATAATAATAGGAATCTTATAAAAAAGATATATATATTAGGGGTAAAAGATGGCAAGGAAATATAGAAAAGTAATCGAAAAAATTAACCACTTTTTAACCACTTAGTTTTGGATGACTTAAAATAACTGCAAAGAGCTTTTTGAGAAAAACCAGTTGCAACAAAGGTTTGAGAAGATATGCAAAAATATAAAAATAGCTTAAATCGTCTCACATCTTCGCTACCAGCAAAAAAGAACTGTTTACAAAAACAGTTCTTTTTTTATGTATTTTAATAAAAATAATGGAAAAGGTAGAAAAAAATTTTTTATAAATAAAAATTGTAATTTCATGAAATAAAATAACAAAATTAAAAAAAGTAATGATAAACTCTTTTTAGAAAAATAAAAGAGGTGATAAGATGATAGACAAAATCTGTAACTTCTTAACAAATAGAATAAGAAAAGAAATGCCTGATATTGATGATGAAAGGGCAGAAGTAATTAATTATGGATTACAAAACATAGTAGGTGAAATACCAAAGATATTTATTATGCTTGGAATATCCTATTGTTTAGGAATTTTTAATTTGTCACTTTTTACTTTTATATCATTGCTTATATATAAGGGGGCTTCAGGAGGAGTACATCTAAAGACACATTTAGGGTGTATTATATTTACAACTTTATTCTATTGTGGAATCCCTTTTATTTCTCAATATTTTGTAATATCTCAAAGTATAAAATATATTATGGTAGCTTGTATTTGGATTTTTGGAGTTATAATGATTAGGCTTTATGCTCCAGCTGATACAGAAGATGTACCAATTTTGTCAAATAAAGTTAGAAAGAAAAAAAGAATAATATCGTATATTGCGTTTTCACTTGGTTTATTAATTTCAATTATAATTAGTAATAATACAATTTCAAATATATTAATATTGTCTAATTTGTTACAAACGATAACAATTACAAGGTTTATATATAAGGTAACAAATAACAAATATGGTTACGAAGTATATAGTGATACTTCATATGAATCTGTTTAGTATAAAATATATACCGGTAATATTTTATATTATAGAAATTTACCAAGGAGGGGATGTTTATGTTAAAATTTTTAGCAAAAACAGCAGAAAAATATGCAAAGGCAACAAATACAGCATGTTTGGTATTTGCAGTGTTTCATCAACCTAAAATGCCAGCAAGTATGATTAAAAAAGACTAATAAAAAACATTGGTAAAAATAGTTCGAAATATATATTTTTACCAATGATATAACTTAAAAGTTATACAAATACAATCCTAAATAAAAAGAAAGTAGTTTAGTTTTAACTACTTTCTTTTTATTTAATAATATATTTCTAATTGTTGACAAAAGAAATTATCATTTTTTGAAGTATATAAATTAATATTATTATTTTTCTTTATTAATTTACGAACTTCCCATAGACCAAGTCCTGTATGATTATCTTTACCAGAAACACCTTTTTCAAATATTTTTTCAGTATCTAAATTTTTATCATTATAAGTATTTTCTACTATTATTAATTCACGAGAATTTTTGTTATCATTTCTAAAAGTTAAATTTATAATTTTTTCTTCACATTCTGAACTTGCTTCAATAGCATTATCTAAAAGAATTCCTAATATTCTTGCAAATTCATATATTTTCATATGTAGAGTAGAAAGATCTAATAAGAATGTTATATTTACTTTAATATCTTTTTCTTCGGCTTCATTATATTTTTTAGTTAATAAATTATATATTCCATCATTATTTATTATTTCAGGATTTAAAAGATATAAATTATTAACTCTTTGACAATCATCTTCAAGTTGCAAATAATATTTTTTTAAACCTTTCATATCTTCTGTTCTTATATAACCACCTATTGTTGTAACAATATTATCAAAATCATGCTTAAAACCTCGAACATTATCATGTAAAATATGTAATGTATTATTATATTCTTCAGCACTTTCTAATTTTCTAGTTGTTAAAATTAATTTAAAGACTTTAGTTAAACTATAAATACTGATAATAAAATAAGCTAATAGAGATATAAAACTTAAAAAAGTTATTATAATTGGTAACTTATCTACATAATAGAACAGAGTAATAGATTGTACAAAAATTGCTAAAATCCCAAAAAATAAGTTAGAAATAATTATGATTTTATTTTTTTTGTCAATATCATCAAGTATGTTAAGTCTATATTTTTTATTTTTTAAAAATGAAATTATTATTAGTGTAAATAAATACATTATGAAAAGATACAACAATTTATAAAATGGAATTACATTTAGTTGCTCTGCAGAAATGTTTAACAAAGTAATGTATGGATTTAATGTTAATATCTGTATCAGATTAAAAACTATTAAAGAAAAAACAAAAGATGAAATGGTTTTTAAAAAAGAGCTTTTAAAAATAGTGTAAATCAAAATAATTATAACAAAATAGTTAAGAAATATATTAAAAGGATTAGGTATAAAAAAATTTGTTATTATACTACTACAAGATGCTGAAATTATATATATTATTTTTTGATAAGTAGATGCTTTTATATCAGCGATATAAATAAAAAGTTGCATAATAATAAAAACTTCAACAAAAAATAAAGGTATAGTAATTAAATTCATTAATTCTTCATTTGGCGTACTAACAGCCAACCATAAATTATTCAAAATTTCCATAAGTTTTTAAAACCTCCATTAAATCTGCTTTGTATTTAGGACCAATATCACAAGTACTACCATCCTTAAAAGTTATAATTCCAGAAACAGGCTCAACATCCTTTATTTGAGATATATTAGCAATACAAGATTTATGACATCTTTTATAAGTTTCTGGTAATCTGTCTTGAAACTTATTAAAAGAACTATAAGTATCATAATCACGAGTTGGAGTATGAAAAACAAGTTTCATACCATCTCTTTTGATATATTGAATTTCAGCCTCATTGATAATAGTATTTTTATTATCAATTTTTATATACTTTTTAGGTGAGCCATTAACATCGTCAAACAACCTCTTTATAGTTTCTTCTAAACGATCATAAGTTATAGGTTTAGCTAAATAGTCGAATGTTTTAAATTTATAAGCAATCATAGCATATTCCAAGTGACCAGTTGTAAAAATAATATAAGAGTTTTTATTTATTTTACGAATGGCCTCTGCTAATTCTAATCCACTTTTATTAGATTTTAGATTAATATCTAACATAATAACATCAATTTTATTATTACTAACATAATTTAACATATCTTTAGTATTATTAGCTTTGAAAGATACAAAAGCATCAAAGTTATTTTTAGTAAAGATATTTTCAAGCATTTTTTCTAATCTATCTAGAATATTAATATTATCATCGCATATTGCAAAATTTAACATATATTTCTCCCCTTTTTTTACATGAAATAAAAAAAGCAAACGAACTTTGACAAAAAGAAACGAATTACCTTAATTTTCCAGTAATAATAACAATATAATCTAAAAATCTCATATTGTCAATAGAAATTTACAAAATTATCCATAAGTTAAAACTGTTAATATCAGCAATAATGCAAAGTAAAGAAATTGATATGAGGAAAATAGTATTGTAAATTTAATAATATTAGGATATAATAATAAAAATAATTTTTGACATAAGGAGGTAAACTTGAAAATAAAAAAAGGTAATTTATTAATAGGATTTATCCAGGTAATATCAATAATAATAATAATAATATCATTATATTATATTTATCTTTGGTATATTGATAATAAAAAAACAGAAAATATATTAAATGAAATATATGAAAATGCAAATGTTTCGTCTGATAATATTTCTGTAGATAATGATTTGAAAATAGAGGTAGAAAATATAGATTTTAATAAACTTATAAATAAAAATCCAGATACAATAGGATGGATAAAAGTTTTAGGAACTGATATTAATTATCCTGTTGTTCAAACTAATAATAATGATTTTTATCTTACTCATTCTTTTGATAAGTCATATAATAAAGCAGGATGGATTTTTGCAGATTATATAAATAAGAATTTAAAAAATAATGAATTAGATAAAAATACTATTATATATGGACATAACAGACAAAATAATAGTATGTTTGGAACATTATCTAATGTTTTTAAAGAAGAATGGTTAAGTAATAAAGAAAACCATTATATTAATTTTTCTACTTTAAACAATAATATGGTTTGGGAAGTATTTTCAACATATACTATTGAAAAAGAAGAATATTATATACAGAGTAATTTTAGTTCTGATGAAGAGTATATAAGTTTTTTAAATACAATAAAAAATAGAAGCACATATAAATATGATGTGAATATTTCAAAAGAAGATAAAATATTAACACTTTCTACTTGCACTAATGTTGGGAAAGGAAGAACCGTTCTACATGCTAAATTAATCTATCGTAAATAAAAAAATATCCCTTGTTAAACTAAAATTTAACAAGGGAATTTTTTATTTATTTTTATTTTTCTTTAAGTATATAGTTGTTACAGCTAAAATTATAGAAGCTAAAATTAGAATTCCTGTTATTATTAAAATAATATCTCCAGTGTATGGATTAGATGTTAGGCTATTTTCTTCTTGTTCTTTTGTTTCTTCTGTGCTGTTATCAGCATTAGAAGAGTCAGTATTTTCAGAACTTTTTTCAACTAAAGATGAAATTGCTGTTTTTAGTTTTTCAATTTGAGTTTGAACGTCAGAGTAACTTGAATCATCGCTTTCATATATATTAGTTGCATTTTCTAAAGTCGTACGAAGAGCTTGAACAGAATTATCTGTGTAAAGTTCCGAATTTATATTTTTAGCTGTATTTATTAATGCTTCCAATTCACTTTTATCAACTACTAAATTGTTATAAGCAGTTTCCATATTAGAAATTGCAGTTTTCATATCAGATATTGTTATAGTAGAAGGATTATGTAATAAATTTTTTGAATTTTCAATTGATTCTACAAAAGCATCTACTAAGTTAGGTGCATATTTAGAAGTGTCAACAGCTTCCATTTCAACAATTTTTTCACTTAATATATTAGTATTAAGTTTTAAATTATTGTAAGCAAAAGTTAAAGCTAATAAAGATTTATCATATTGACTTGTTAAATCTAAATAAGTTGTAGCAACATAAACTGAATTAATAACAGTTTTTGCTAAATCATATTGTTCTTTATAAATTGCATATGATTCGGCTGTGTAATAATTTTTATCTGCTGCTGGAACATTTTTTTGATTAACTAAAGTAGTTAAGTTAGATATTTGACTATGTGTATAAACCCAGATACCATCATATTTGCCTGTATTAGATCCAGACTCAATAGCAGAATCATTTCCAATAAAAATTCTTTGACCAACTGTTGATAAATCTTTTGTTTGTTTAGTACCATCACTAAATATAATCATATTAAATCCGTCATCTACATTCAAATCAGAAGAACTTAAAGTATAAGAATATATATTTTCAGATACATTTTTCATATAAGTAGTTGCCCAATTAGAATTTTTATTATTAGTAGTAGAATTCCACATATAAACAAATATTGAATCACTCCAAGAATCCGGCTTTTTAAAATAAATAGTATTATCTTTTTCTAATGAATTTTCTAATGAAATTGGAGAATACGATAAATTTTCAGCAGTAGAATCAGCTTTGTAAATGTAACCATTACAAATATAGTCTAAATCTTCAGTTTGTTTACTTTTTTTGGTTAGGGAATAATAAAAAAATAAAGGCATATAATTTAACAATAAAAATAATGGAGGGTTATTATGCGAAAAAAGAATACAAAAAAACTAAAAATTGTAGAGATTTCAATTTTTGTTACTATTGTTTTATTTGTTTTTGCGATAACAGCTATATATAATGAAAAAACAGTAAAAACAAATACTGAACTTTTAAGTAATAAAAAAATAGGTTGGGGAATAAAAAGAAATGATAATCATGAGCAACCAGATGTTGGTAGTGAAAATAAAAATGTTTTAGAACAATATAATGGAATAGCATTAGGAAATAATGAAAAAAAATATATTTATTTAACTTTTGATGAAGGATATGAAGCTGGATATACAAGTAAAATATTAGAAATTTTAAAAAATAATCAAGTAAAAGCCACATTTTTTATTACGGCACATTACGTTAACACACAAGAAGAGTTAGTTAAACAAATGATTGAAGAAGGTCATATTGTTGGAAATCATACAGTTAATCATAAAAGTATGCCAGATTTATCAGAAGAAAAAATAAAAAAAGAAATTTTAGAATTACATCAAACAATTTACGATAAATTTAACTATGAAATGAAATATATGAGACCTCCAAAAGGAGAATTTAGTGAAAAGAGTTTAAGTGTTACAAATTCATTAGGTTATAAAACTGTTATGTGGTCTTTTGCATATGAAGATTGGAATGAGGATAAGCAACCAGAAGAAGAAAAATCAAAAGCAAAAATTTTAAACAACTTACATAATGGAGAAATTATGCTTTTACATGGAAATTCAAAAACTAATACTAATATTTTAGATAGTATTATAAAAGAAGCAAAACAAATGGGATATGAATTTAAATCATTAGATGAATTTCAAAATTAATTAGAAAGGATTTTTTATGAAAAAGAATAGATATAATAAAATAGATAAGCTCTTAGAGTTACCAAAAGAGGTTTATTCTGATGTACCCAAAATTATTATGACAGGATTTGAAGAAGTAATTATAGAAAATTTTAAAGGAATATTAGAATATGAGGAATTTTTAGTTAGAATAAATACTCATATTGGAATTATTAGTATAAATGGTTATCAACTTACTTTAGAGAATATGACAAATGATGATATTAAAGTTAAAGGAAAAATAGAAGGCTTAGATATAGAAAGAACAATAGATGAAAATTAAAGGAGAAAATAATGTTTATAAAAATAATGTTAAGTTATGTTTTAGGTTATTTGAAATTATCAGTAGAAGGATATTACATAGAAAGATTTATTAATATATGTAAAAATAATAAAATAACTATTTGGAATTTAAAAAGGAATAAAGAAATTGAGCTATATTTAAATGTAAGAATTAGTGAATTTAAAAAAATATGTGAAATTGCAAAGAAAACCAAATGTAAAATAAAGATAAAAAACAAAAAAGGGATTCCATTTTTGTTACATAAATATAAAAAAAGAAAAATATTTTTAATCCTTTTAATATTGATAACTTGTTTTATAGGTTTTTCCTCAAATTTTGTATGGAATGTGGAAATAAAGGAAGAAAATGGCCAGAAATTGGAAAATATAGAAAAAGACATAGAAAATGCAGGACTAAAAACAGGAATTTTAAAATCAAAAGTGAAAACCAAGGAAATTATAAATAATATCAGATTACAAAGAAAAGATGTTGCGTGGATTGGAATTGAACTAAAAGGAACAAATGCAATTGTAAAATTAGTAAAGGCAGATGAAAAACCAGAAATTATAGATGAAAATGAATATTGTAGTATTATTTCCAACAAATCAGGAATTATAACAAAAATTAGTGCACAAACAGGAACAGCGAATGTTAAAGTAGGAGATATAGTAAAAGAAAATGATGTATTAATTAATGGGTGGATGGAAGGAAAATTCACAGGAATTAGATATGTCCATGCAAAGGGAGATGTAGAAGCAAAAGTATGGCATACGAAACATAAAAAAATTTTATATAATACTACGCAAACAATAGAAACAGGAAATACAGAAAAGAAATATGAAATGAAAATTAATAATTTTAAAATAAATTTTTATACATTGATCTGGGCAGTCATTCCCAGTACTTCTTCATTTTCCTTTAAGATCGGATTGTTTACGGTTGATTCGTTCATAATGTTCCTTTCCGGTTTATAAATAATCAATAATAAAGTAAATCAAGACGATTACTAAATCGACAATCAAGATATAAATCATCAAATCTTGTAAAACCTGACATAGAAGTAAAATCAGAAAATTTGTTAGCATAAAGAAAAGATAAAGAAGATAAACAGTAGAAG
>OGMP01000069.1_pt1 | contig 99763 bp, 75 predicted proteins | sample 1573261 | NCBI WGS metagenome assembly OGMP01 (sample SAMEA2581878, study PRJEB24529) | metagenome | biome: Human gut stool | place: China | collected 2011 | reverse complement strand
AGACTTGAATACAGGATCATTTGTCAGTTCATCAGAGGCATCATCCTCGAAATAATCGCCAATAATAATATATATCATTTGGAGCAGGAAATCAGATATGAGTAAATAATCAAAATTTTTTTGGGAATACTAATAATTGAACATGTACTTTTTGACTTCAAAATGATAAAATTGAAGTCAGATAGTACAAATTGGAGGTGATGGTATGACCGACTATGAAAAGATTGAAGAAATAGCAAGAAAAAACAATAATGTTTTTAAAACACAAATGGTTATAGAAGCCGGCATTAGAAAAGAGAAAATTCGAGAAATGTTGGAGAGTGGTCTGATTGAGAAATTAGGACATGGTCTTTATTCTCTTAGCAAGGAAGACGTAGATGAATATTATGAGTTCCAGCAGAGATGTCCGAAAGGAATTTTTTCTTACGGAACATCTGCATATTTTTGGAATCTTTCTGATAGAGTACCTAATGTGCTAAGTTGCACAGTGCCGAGAGGATACAATACATCCAGACTAAAGATTGATACGAAAGTAAAATATCATTATTTACCGAAGGATTTGTATGGCATTGGCATCGTAGAGGTTATATCACCGCAGGGAGCAAAGATTCGTGTGTATGATAGAGAGAGAACCATATGTGACTTGATAAGGGATAGAAAAAAAGTGGATATGCAGCTCTACAGTAATGCATTAAACGTATATTTTAAGAGTCGGGAAAAGAACATACGAAAATTGATGAAGTATGGAAAGGCATTTCGTATAACTGAAGAATTAGAAAAATACATGGAGGTATTACAATGAAAAGTGCAGAACAGATAAAAGGTGCAGTTAAAAGCATAGCAAAGAAAATGAATTTGAAACCACAAGAAGTTTTATAAATATTTATGTTCGAAAGACTAGTGGAACGTTTTAAAAGAGGCGGTTCAGGCAACAGCAACCAAAAGAGACTCTTTAGAAGAACTGACAGAATATAAGGAGATAATCGAAGACATGCAGGAAAGTCAGTTTTTAGAGCGTATATGGGAGAAGTACAAGGAAGAAAATACATACAGCGAAGGAATCGCATTTGCTGATACATTAGATATTGTATCGTGGATCGGCAGGGAACTGGAAAAGTATTGATGGGATAAAGAGGTAGCGTATGAACTGGAAGAATATCAGAGTATACAATAATTCGCAGAATATGTATTTGATATAGATGGAGTAATTGCTGAAGCGGATAGATCATATAGTAATGCTTTAAAAAGTCATGCAACTATGTGTAAATTTGTAATAGCAATTCCTTTTGATTTACCAGACCCTAATTATGTAAAAAAAGGCAAGCCAGTTAAAAGTTGTAGATAAAAAGCTTCCGATAGAAGCAGAAAGCAGGGATGCAGGAGCATCGGATGATTCATGCATGATATATCATTATCCGGTGGAAGGAAGAGACAGTACATCGGGATATGCAAGTATTTTTTATATAGGAAAAGAAAAATATGAAAATGCTGAAGTCGGGGAAAAGATCAGGATTACCCAATGTTAATATGATAGAGATAAAGGGACATTTTGGGACAGAGTTAACTCGAAATAGAACGTCTATAATGTACAATGAAAATCGTGAAAAGGAAATGACAGTATCATAGTTCACCTTGAAAAGACATAGTGTAAATTGTATAATTGCAGAATAAACATTTGAAAGACACGGAAATAGACAATACAGAGGGAGCATGACACATGGGACGATTTCTTAATCCTGATTACAGTGCATTTGAGACAGCGTTAAATTCAGAAATTTATATTGATAAAACAGGTTTGCTTGCGTATACCAATAAAGTGATCAATACGAAGCAGGCGTTTATCTGCAATAGCAGACCGCGTCGTTTTGGAAAGTCTGTCACAGCGGATATGCTTACAGCTTATTACAGCAAAGGCTGCGATTCAGCAGATATATTTGCAGATTATGAAATTAGCCATGCAGGGGATTTTAGACAGCATTTGAACAAATATGATGTCATACATCTTGATATTCAGTGGTGCCTTGCTCCAGCGAAGGGAGCAGCAGGAGTTGTTTCTTATATTGAAAAAAGTGTCATAGCAGAATTAAAAGAAAAATATCCGAATATTATTTCGGAAGAAACGGTATCTTTGCCGGAAGCAATGTCAGAAATCTATACTGTGACCGGAAATAAATTCATTGTAATCATTGATGAATGGGATATTCTGATTCGTGACGAGGCAAATAACAGGGACGAGCAGGAAAATTACATTAATTTTCTGCGTGGAATGTTCAAGGGAACAGAACCTACCAGATTTATCAGTCTGGCGTATCTGACAGGAATTTTGCCAATCAAGAAAATGAAAACGCAATCTGCACTCAACAATTTTGATGAATTTACAATGTTAGATGCCGGGGCACTGGCTTCTTATATTGGGTTTACGGAGCTGGAAGTTGAAAAACTCTGTGATAAATATCATAAGGATTTTGCAGAGGTAAAAAGATGGTATGCATGGATACATGCTGGAAAATCAGCAGGTTTATAATCCGAAGGCAGTTGTCAGTGTCATGCTGCGCGGAAATTTCCAAAGCTACTGGTCGCAGACCGGAACATATGAGGTTGTGGTTCCACTGATCAACATGGATTTTGATGGGTTAAAACAGGCAATCATAGAGATGGTTTCAGGTTCGACAGTAGAAGTAGATACCGGAACATTTCAAAACGATACGGTAAGCTTTTCTAGCAGGGATGATGTGATAACTTACCTGATCCACCTTGGATATCTGGCATATGACCAGAGAAAACAGTGCGCATTTATTCCAAATGAGGAGATACGGCAGGAACTTTTAGCGGCAGCAAAGAAAACGAAATGGAATGAACTGCAGGAGTTTGAATATCAATCCGAGCAGTTGTTAGAGGCTACTCTTGATAGAGAGGAAACGCTGGTTGCAGATTATATCGAACAGATTCATATGGAGTATGCGTCAGCAATTCAATATCATAATGAAAATTCATTGAGCAGTGTTTTGACAATTGCGTACTTAAGCGCCATGAAATATTATTTTAAACCAATTCGGGAATTGCCGACAGGGAGAGGGTTTTCAGATTTTGTATTTATACCGAAAGAGGAATACAGAGTAGATTATCCTGCACTCGTAGTCGAATTAAAATGGAATAAAAGTGCACATACAGAATTACAACAGATAAAGGACAAAAAGTATCCTGAATCATTGTTGCAGTACACTGGAAATATACTTTTAGTGGGCATTAATTATGATAAGAAAAGTAAAGCACATGAATGTGTGATAGAAGAATATAAGAGATAAAAGAGTTGTTATTTTAGAAAGGACACCATTTAGAGAAACTAAATGGTGTCCTTTTCTTTAAATTACATCATATTATATGGTGCAAATTTTTAGAAAATAATACAATAAAAAATAATTGTAAAAAAGACAGAGCAGGACAGATGGGGAGGAAAGAGATGTTTAGAGATTTTTCGGATGAAGCAAAACAAAAACTTTTAAAGTATGTTGACGAAGTGACGGCAGACGGTACCTGGGACAGGGTAAAAGACTGGTTTGGAGATGCCGGACTGACCATACAAAGCTGGCTCGGACAGCTCAGCATCCAGAACTATGTCAATGACGTAGACACCTACCATAAAAAAGTACTCGATAAAAATAACACCACGGCAAAGCAGATCGGGGAGATCTTTTCGAACGTGCAGGCAGTGGATACCAGATACCTCAGCATCGCAGGAAGTGAGGCAGCCTGCGGGGATGACATCATAAAACTGATCAGTGACCTTGCCAGTGCCATTGACCCGAATGGAGGGAACATGGACATGGGAAGGATGAAGGGTGTTCTGGATGCAGATGTCGAGAACATACGCAATGCCAGGGCGACGGCTGAGAGGGCAGTCGAGGAAAAAATGCTCGGAACTGAGGCAGAGGGCTGCATGAACAGCGAAGACCCGGTCAACTTGAGCACCGGAAACTTCATCTATGAGCATGAAGACTTAAAAGTGGGAGGGGAGATACCGTTATCGTTCCACCGTTATTATAATTCCAAGGACCGCCGCAACGGTGTGCTTGGAGACTGCTTTTTGCATAATTACCAGACAGCCATCGAAAAAGAAGAGAACGGAGCCGTCAGGGTGCGCCAGGCAGACGGACAGGTCAACCATTATGACAGGACAGTTTCAGAAAACGGCAGGGAGGAACTGACAGGAAGAAATACAGCACTCGAATCCTTAAAAGAAACGGAAACAGGATACGTGCTCGAACATCCGGGCACGGAGATCATATCGTTTGATGGGGACGGAAAGATGCTCCGGAAAGAAGACCGGAACGGAAGGGGCATATCTTTTTCCTATCTCGAAGATGGAAAACTTGAAAAAGCGGAGGCAGACAATGGGAGCAGCCTGGTCTACTCTTATAATAAAGAAGGACAGCTTGAAAAAGTGGCCGACCATACCGGACGGACCGTGCAGCTTGCATACAGGGAAGGAAAACTCGAAAAGGTGACAACGGCATCCGGTGCAGAATACCGCTATGCCTATGGGGAAAACGGAAGGATCACAGAGGTGGAGAATGCCCGCAGGGTTACCGCCGTGAAGAACACCTATGACAGGAGGTTCCGCATCATCCGCCAGGAATTCCCGGACGGCGGGACGATGGAGTTTTCCTATGATGACAAAAACCGTCTTGTCACGCTGACCGAGCGGAACGGGAGCAGGATCATCCATGTGCATGATGACCGTTACCGCAATACCGAGACCATTTACGGGGACGGGACGAGGGAGCGTTATCTCTACAATGACAAAAACCAGTGCATCAGCATGACAGACAGGCTTGGCAGAACGACGAGAATGGCGTATGATAACCGTGGGAACCTCACACAGACCGTGGATGCCCTAAAACGCAGGGTCAACTATACCTATGATGCAGGCGGTCATCTGACCAGCATCAGCATCAACGGAAAAGAGAGGCTGAAAAACCATTATGACAAAAAAGGGAACCTTACAGGGACAGAAAACCTGTATGGGAACAGCGTTGTTGTAAAAAATGATGAGGCGGGAAGACCAGAAGAAGTTATTTATGCAGACGGAAGCTTTCTTGAACTCGGCTATGACGAAAGGGGGAACCTCACACAGATAAGGGATATGGCAGGAGGTGTCACGGCTTATGGCTATGATGCCGCAAACCGCGTGACAGAGACCGTGGATGCCAACGGGAACGTGACCCGTTATTCCTATGATGCGGCAGACCGTGTCACAGCCGTGACCGATGCCATGGGAAACCGGAGGACATACACCTATAATGCGGGCGGAAAGATCGAGACCATAACGGACTTTGACGGAATGCAGGCAGCATTCACGTATAACCCGCTCGGAAAAGTGGAGACCTACACAGACAAGGAGGGACACCGGGCAGGCTTTGCCTATGACCGGATGTGGAACATCAGTTCCGTGACAGCACCGGACGGTGGGATACGGAGGTATGAGTATGACGGGGACAGCCGCCTTGTGAAACAGGTGCTCCCGATGGGAGGAGAGATATCCTATGCCTATGATACGGCAGGCAACCGGACAGGGATGACAGATGCGGCAGGGAACACCACCCGCTACCGCTATGATGCCATAAACCGCCTGACAGGGGTGACAGGACCGGACGGGGCAGAGACCGTGTATGAATATGACCGGGAGGGAAACCTCATAAAAGAGACCAATGCATGCGGACAGACAACCAGCTACACTTATGATGCCTTAGGGAGAAGGACCAGTGTCACGGATGCGGCAGGTGCCACCACCAGTGTATTCTATAATGAGATGGGAAAAGCAGAACGCATCTGCCATCCGAACGGGAGCAGCACCGTCTACGGATATGAAAAAGGCGGAAGGCTAAAGAGTGTGCGCTACCCTGACGGTGCAGGGGAGGACTACAGCTATGATGCCAAGGGAAACCTCACAGGGCGTGCCACCACGGCAGGGGAACGCTACTGTTACGGCTATGACTGCCTTGACCGCATCATATCCATTGAAAACCCGGCAGGAGGCGTGGCACATTTCACCTACGATGCCCTCGGACGTGTGACAGAGGCGGAAGATGAAAATGGAAACGTTACCAGTTATGAGTACACACCAAACGGAAACCTTGCAAAGGTGACCGATGCCCTTGGGAATGAGACCTTCTACCAGTATGATGCGATGGGACATCTGACACAGAGCAGATGCACCGGGGCAGACGGGGAAGAACCGCAGGACACGGTATATACCTGGGATAAGGAAGGCCACGTACTGGCAGTCACAGACCCGATGGGAGACAGGGAACGCTACACCTATGACCCGGCAGGCAGACTGGCGGCAAAGACGGACAAAGACGGCTATGAGACTTCCTTCCGTTATGGAAAGGACGGGCAGGTGGAGGAGATCCGTTATGCGGACGGAAGGAGCGTATCCTTAACGTATAATGCAATGCGCCAGTTAGAGGAAGTGAAAGACTGGCTCGGCACGACAAGGATCGCCATGGACGGGGCAGGACGCACAGCCTCCGTCACAGACCCATACGGAAAGACCGTGGGATATGAATGGGGAAGCATGGGAGAGAGAACGGCAGTCCTTTACCCGGATGGAAGAAAGGCAGCATACGAATACAACGGAGCCATGCAGCTGACCGCCATGAAGGTCTTTTCCGGGGAAAAGCAGGAGCAGACGGTCCGGTACAGCTATGATGAAGCCGGAAGGCTGGCAGGAAAGCAGTTCCCGGGCGGCAGCACGGAATACCGTTACAGCCAGGCAGGAAGGATCGGGGAGATCCTGCACAAGGGGGCAGACTTCACGGAGCGCCTCCGCTATGCCTATGATGTCATGGGGAACAAGGTCACGGCAGAAAAGGACAGGCCGGGATCACCGGAAGACAGCGGGATCTTTTCCTACGGCTATGATGAATTAAACCGCCTGACAGGCGTGGCACAGAACGGAAAAATACTCCGTTCCTACAGCTACGATGCCTTTGGAAACCGGAGCAGCAAGACCGAGTATCAGACAGCGGGCAGCCTGACAACGACATACCGTTATAATGCCAGAAACCAGCTGATACAGGAGACAGCTGCAGACACGGCAAAAGACTATGCCTATGACCACAGGGGAAACCTGTTATCCGTAACAAGCGGGGGAGAAGTCTTAAGGGCATACGGCTTTGATGCAGCGAACCAGATGGAAAGTGCCATGGAAATGGAAGACAGAAGGATGAAGAAGGCAGCCTGCCAGTACAACGGATTGGGTCACAGGATGGGACAGAGCATAACAGCTGCAGGCGGCACAGTCCCTGACAGGATCATCCGCTACACTCTGGATCTGACCCGCCAGTACCATAACCTTCTGCAGAAAACGACCAGCATGGGAAGCGGCGGAAGCCGGACAAAGGACAGAAGGGAAACTTATTTCTGGGATGGAAATGTCACAGGGATGGAAGAAGAAGGACGAGACCACTTCTATTTCCAGGATGACTTAGGAAGCCCGGTGCGCCTGGCAGACGGGACAGGGAGGAGTGAGGAAGTCTATGGATTTGATGAATTCGGCAATGACATACGGACTGGAAAAGATATCTTCAGGGACTCCATGCAGAGCTTTGGCTTTACAGGGTATCAGATGGACGGCGCAGGAGGACTGTATTTTGCACAGGCAAGAAGATATGATGCCGGAGCGGGCCGTTTCATAAGCGAGGACATCCTAAAAGGACACACCGCAGTGCCATACACGATGAACCATTATAGCTACTGCTTCAACAGACCGATGGATCTGGTGGACCTGAATGGCATGTGGCCCAGCCTGAAGGATATCGGGAATGGAATTGAAAACGCAGTAAGTAGTGTGGGAGAGTTTGTCGCTGATCATAAACAGCAGATTGCTGCAGCAGGAATTGCAGTTGGAACAGTGGTAGCAGCAGGAGCTGTATCATGCATTCCTGTTGTTGGAACATTTGCAGCAGGAGCAGTTATGGGAGCAGGTCTGAATGCAGCGGTGCAGTATGGAACAACAGGAGAGGTTGATGCAAAAGAAGTGGCAATATCTGCTGTGTGCGGAGCGATTACATCATTTATACCTGGAGCAGGATCGGCTGTAAGTAGTGCACTAGTAGAAAATGGTGTAGGACAGTTAAGATCCAAAATATTAACAGTGGCTTCAGAATCCGTGATGAATGCAGTTGTAGCTGCAGCAGGAAATGTTGCAACAGATATAATTTGTGAGCATGAAACATCAGCAAAAAAAATAGGAATTGATGCGTTGAAATCCTTTCTTATTTCAGTAGGAGTATCTTTTGGGGCATCAACATTTAGTCATACAATGGGAGAAAGTTTGACACAGACATATCGTTATAATAGGGAAGGAAGATTTTATACACAGATGAAATTATGGAATAGTAGCAATAATGTGCTTGGTTCTGACTTGAACAGAAGTTTATACAAAGAGTCTGTTCAAGATGAGATACTTAGTTTTGCAAAAATGCAGATAGCAGATAGGGCGTCTGATGTAAATAGTGAGATATTAACTTTTATTATTTCAAAAGAAATAGGTAATAAAATAAAAAGCAGATGTGGAGAATAAAAGAATATGATAACAAGTACATTTATGATAGGATTCAGTACATTAGTAATGTATACATTAGCTATAGGATTTTGCATAGCTGTGCTTAGGGGAGAATGGTTAACAAAGGGATGTATTCGATTTTATAGAGGACTTATTGCAGTAAATTTAATTGCAATTGCTGTATTTATAGAAAAATGTTTTACAGTGGAAAAGACTAGTAGAGAAGAACAATTATTGATTTTTGCAAGCATCACATTTTTGGTATTTATAATAGAAACAGTATTGATTGTGGTTGCGCCTATGAAGGGTGATCACAAAATTAGTAAGACAGTACCGCGTGAAACATTTGATTTAAAGGAAGAAAACTTTGAAACAGAAGAAAACATCAAAATCTGCTGTACACAAATGAAAAAAGAGAGCAGTTTCAAAGGAATTATTGTGTTCATGCAGCCTGATTATTACAAAGCCGATTTAAATGGAAAAGTGTGGTTTCACAAGAAAAACAAAAAAGAATATCTTGGTCATACAGGAAAGTATGACGAGATATCGGATTTTTTTGTGAGAGCAGGGTACCATACAATTCGCTATGATCACAGCGATAATCGAGAACCCATTTCTATTGAGACTGTATTAAAGAGAGTGAGAATCATTCTGGATGAGAGAAATGAAGCAAATGTCGTAGTTTTTTGTGCAGGAAATATTAATGAGTTTATCAATGAAATATACGAGATATTGAAGCCAACAGAGCTGATTTGTATGGGAGCTGCTAATCAGGAAATATTAGAAAATATTTTTAAAGTGAAAGAACACATCCCAGTATTTATTGGAGATTTCGGTGATGATCCTTATTGCAATGTGAAAAATGAAAATGCCGTACATTTTGAAAACACAGACTTCACATTTTGCGTGAGAGGAAAAAGAAAACTGAAAAAATACGGACGTTCCGCAGACAATGAAGGAATCACGGATGTATCAGCATTGGGTGTTATTGAAGAATGGCTGACAGAACAAGAGAAGGCTGGATTGGAACAACCAAGATAGCCATGAATGATTATAACCTGTGTTGCAGCAGAACCGGATCATTTTAAAGAAAAGAAACAAGACAAATAATTAATAATCATACTAAAATAAGATAAAAGGACATCATTTATTGAAATGGTGTCCTTTTTGCGTGTAGAAAAAATGTAAATATTTTACCCAAATTACATCAGATTATATGGTGTGAATTGTAGGAGAATAATATAATAAAAAGAATAATTGTAAAGAAAAACAGGGGGAAAAAGTTGAAGAAATTTTATATTGCATATGATACAGACGTTGGGATAAAAAAGAAGACCAATCAGGACAGTCTGTTATTAAAAGGATGTTCTGAGGAACATGGAGAGACACTTCTGATCGCAATTTGTGATGGCATGGGTGGCATGGAAAAAGGGGAGCTTGCCAGTGCAACGGTCGTCAGGGCTTTTTCAGACTGGTTTGAACAGGTTTACATAAAGAACGAAATGCATGTTGGAGATGAAGGAATAAGACAACAGTGGCAGAGTCTTTTGGAAGAAATAAATGGCAGACTGATCAGGTATGGAAAAGAAAACCAGATTCAGCTTGGAACAACAATAAGTGCGGTTTTATTAAACAGTGATGGACAATATATGCTTTGTCATGTTGGAGACACCAGAATTTATACATTATCGGATACGTTGCAGCAGCTGACCGAGGATCATACATTCATTGCGCGAGAAATAAAACGTGGGAATATGACAATAGAGGAAGCTAAAAAGGATAATCGCAGAAACGTGCTTCTTCAGTGTATCGGTGTGAATGAATTTTTTGAACCACAATATGAGAATGGAAGGCTGGCACATGGCACAGCCCTTTTGTTATGCTCAGATGGATTCCGTCATATGTTATCAGAAGACGAAATTTCTGAGTCACTGAATCCGTATAAAAATCTTGATGAAGCGCAGATAAAAGAAAAATTGAGAGAAATGATCGAATGGAATAAACAACGGATGGAAACGGATAACATTTCTGCAATTTATATCAAACTCAAATAAGGCAAAAGAGGAAATGAAAGTTGGCTGAGAGAGGAACAATTATTGAGGGAAAATACGAGGTTTTAAAGCTGATCGGAAAAGGTGGAATGTCAAAAGTTTACCTGGCGATGGACAAAAACCTGAATAAGCAGTGGGCAATCAAAGAAATCGAGAGAAAAGCTTATGATAAGAACAATGAAGTTGTAGTTGCAAGTGCAATGGCGGAAGCAAACATGATGAAAAAACTGGATTATCCGTCACTGCCAAGAATTGTAGACATTATCGAAAAAGAAAATGTAATCTATGTTGTCATGGATTACATTGAGGGAGAAACCTTAAGCAGTGTATTGAGTAAAGAAGGTGCACAGCCACAGGAAGTTGTAATTGAGTGGGCAAAGGAACTATGCAGGGTATTGGATTATCTGCATACGCAGAATCCGCCAATTATCTACCGGGATATGAAACCGGCAAACATTATGCTGCAGCCGAATGGAAATATCAAGTTAATTGATTTTGGGATTGCGAGGGAATACAAAGAACAGAATCTGGCAGATACAGTAAGTCTTGGAACAAAAGGATATGCTGCGCCGGAGCAGTTTGGAGGAAAAGGTCAGACGGATGCCAGAACAGACGTATATTGTCTTGGCGTGACGCTATACCATTTACTCACAGGACAGAATCCATGTGAACCTCCTTATGAGATATATCCAATCCGATATTGGAATCCGCAGTTGTCTAGTGGATTAGAAGCGATCATTCAAAAATGTACCCAGTTAAACCCGGAAGATCGTTATCAGTCATGTGCAGAATTGTTATATGCGTTGGATCATTATGATGAGATGGACGAGGGGTATCGAAAGAAGCAGAAAAATAAGCTGAAAGTTTTTTTTATTACAGCAGGTTCAGCTGTATTTTTTCTGATTGCAGGGTGTGTATGCACAGGAATGAGGGTTCATGTGAACAACAGCGATTATGATAATAACATCAAGCAGGCAGAATTATCTGCGACAGATGAGGAAAAAATCGATTATTATGCCAAAGCAATAGATATTCTGCCGGGCAATTCGGAAGCGTATTTTGGAATAATCGAGGCATTTAAGGATGACGCGGTCTTTTCATTGGAAGAAGAGGAATTATTCAAAAAGAAAATAAACAGTAATCTGACTGTTTTGCAGCAGAATAGCGATTATGGGGATCTTGCTTTTGAGATAGGAAAATTATACTGGTATTACTACGATTATGGAAAAACAGAAAATTCAGACAATCAGATAACCAGAATGAAAAGTGCGATTCAGTGGTTTGAGGCGGCATGTACTTATGGCGGTGAGGACAGCAGTTATTATACGATGGCTGAAATGTACCGTGATATAGGACAGTTTAACCGCGATATCACACTGAATGTGCAGGAAGCATCTGATAAAGGAACCTATCTTCCATATTGGGAGAATATAACAAAACTCGTAGCAACCGTATCTGAGAGTCAGGATGAGAATGAAATTGTAAATCTGGAAGTATACAAACTGGCAATGAATGCTGTGGAAACTTATGCAAGAAAATTTAAGGCAGATGACGTAGCACAGGAAGATATGAAAGCGTTGCTGGAACAGGTAAAAACTGGTACGGAGCAGGTTGATACAACGACAGATAAAACAGAAGAAATGAAAAATGATATTCTAAAGCGTTTGCAGGATGCAGAGGCAGCAGTGGAAAATGCATATGCAAAAGATACGGAGGTGAAAGCATCATGAATGCAGGTACTTTACAACTCATATCCATCATTGCATTTTCATTAGCAGGAGTTTTAACACTGATAGCCATTTATCTTTTTTTTAAAATGGATGTACGAGGAATCATAGATGATCTTAGTGGTAAATCGGCAGAACGTCAGATTATGGCAATGCGAGAGGAAAATAACAGACAGAAAAATCCATTGTCTAAAAGAAGCACCAAATCATCTGAAACAAGGAAAAGCAGTCTGACAGAACGCACAACAGTGAAATTGAAAAATGATGAAAAAACGGAGGTTCTTCCGAAGATAGATGAAGATAAGACTACATTATTGCAGGAAGAAGCCACTATACCGCTTCAGATGGTTGAGGAGGAAACAACTGTTTTAGAGGAAACTACAACTGTATTACAGGAAGAAGAAACAGTTGTGCTGGCTGAAAATGTAAAAAACACAGATAAAAGGTATGAACTGGTTTTGAATGAAATCATCATACATACGCAGGAGATAATTTAGAAAATGGAAATGTTTTGGAGAACAAAAGGAAAAAGAATTGCAGCATGGTTAATGATTGCGTTAATTATGGCAACAACGATACCATTTGGAAGTATCAGTGCATCAGCAGATGATACTACAACAGGTGAAAGTGATGCAGTCACAATCACAGGACAGGTGATGATTCCGGATAATGCTGATAGTAATAATGATGAAAACACAGATACAAGTACTGAAAGTCCATATGCTGGAGCTAAGGTTACGGTAACATATCTTAAAGATAATGTTGATGTGACTAATGAAGTGACTACAGGAAACGATGGAAGATTTAACATTCCCATAGTTGATTGGACATTAAAAACTGGTGACAAGTATGTGGTTAAGATTGATCCAGCAGATAATGATAAAGATACATATGACAGTTATTCTGAAGAGGAAGCGGTCACAGAAGATCAGGTAAACACTAAAAAGATTGAGTTAGGTGCAATTACACTTAAAGAAAAGTCTGTTCCATATTCAGTTACTGCAAATGTAGAAACTTCTGATAATTCAGCAACAAGTGATGCAGGAAATGTAGCAGTAAAAAATAATGTAGTAACAGCAATACCAAAGGAAGGTTATGAAATCACTGCTGTAACAGTAAAAAAAGAAACTGCAGATTGGAAACCGGATGGAGAAACCAACGATAATTGGTGGAACAAGAAGATAAATGCGAGCGGTGCATTTGTATATGAAGAATTTAAGGATAAAACATTAGATGCAAATTATGCATTTACAGTCACATTCGCAAAGAAACAGTTCACAATCACATATAAAATCAGTCAGAATGGAAAGCTAATTTTAAATAGTGATGCACAAAATGATAAAGTTGAAATCACAACCGAGAGTGGAGAAGACGGTAGCCGGAATGTTCCATATACAAATGTTGAATATAAAATAAAAGCAGTTGTTACAGACAACAAGTATCATCTTACAAGTCTTAAAGTGGATAATACGAAACAAATTAATGATAGTGACATAAATAATGATTTAGAAGAAAAAGAATATATATTTTCAGATGGAATAAAAGAGGCACATAATATTGAGGTCACTGTGGAAATTGATACGTACACAGTTTCTGTTACAACTGATGATGGAGGAATTGTTGAGGTTAATGGTTCCAGTGAAAAAAATATTATTGTAGATTCTGGATCAGAAGTTGCAATCATTGTAAAACCAAATGACGGTAAAACAGTAAAAACATTTTCAGTTAATGATACTCAAATAGAAGAAAATAATTTGACAGAGGATGAAGATGGAAGAGCAGTCTATAAGATTGAAAATATAAATAATGACCAGACTGTAAAGGTTGAATTTGAAGATATTCAAAATGAAAATGAAGATTCATTGACTAATGCAGGTTTTCGGTTGACAGACAGTAAGAGTAATCCAATAAAAGTGGATACAGATGGAAATTATTATGCAATATCAGCTTTTTTGAAAACTGACAAGGGAGATAAAATTTGCCTGTCACAGTGGGGAATAGGAAAAACGGAAATTAAATTAAAGGAAACCACTATCATTTCATCCGTGTATAAAGGTGGATTTTTCCATAGAACACAAATTAATCTTATACAGCCAGTAAAAATCGTTATCGATAACGACGTTCCTACAATCGAATTTACAAAAGCAGAGCAGAATATCTGGAAAACGGAAGCAGACACGACGGTGGATATCACAGGTACAGCTGTGGATAAAAATTTGAAAAAGGTTGTCTGGTCAGCAACAGAACTTACATCGGATGATGTTGTACTGAATCAAAAACAGGAAGCAGTATTAAATGAAAATGGTAAGTTTGAAATAAGCGGCATTCAATTAGCAGAAAATCAGAACATTGATAAAATCTATGTTTATGCCATTGACAAAGCAAATCAATGTTCAGAAGCCGGAGTTATTACTGTATATCGGGACAGTGCAGCACCTGAAATTACGGAAGTGTCTCTGATTCCTGCTGATACAATAAAAAAATACAATTTTGGTAATTATTACAATGCAAATATTACAGTAAAAGTTACTGCGAAAGATGTGGATGTAAAAGACAGCAAATCGGGTTATCCGGCAGTTGGTGTGAAAGAAATTTGCGTATACAGTGATGATGATACAAAAGTATATACCGGAACTGTAAGTACACAAGTAAGTGGAACAAGTGATGCAACGATAGAAGTTACGATTCCATTGGAAGAAGCTGGTACATTTGCAAGCCTGAAAGAGGTTCATATCAAAGCCGTGGATGCATTGGGCAATGAGAGTAAGGCATATAAATTAACAGAAATTAAGAATCATAATGGTATTGTATCGGATGATTTAATGCTGGAAAAAGATGCACCTGTAGTAAAGGTGACACCACAGGCAGATGGCAAATATGAAAATGCAAAAGATGGAAAGACAGAATATTGGTACAAAGAGATTCCAGCGATTGCATACGAGGTTACAGATCAAAAAGATCAGACTAACGGAAGTGGTCTTGCAGCGAGAACTGTGACCGTAAACGGAGATAAACTTACTTCGAAGGCAAAGAACTTTATGGAAAGTATTGCAGGTAGTGATCAGATTGTACAGAAGGATTCTCTTACACTTTCAGCAAACGATTTGCAGAAGGTGCAGGAAGGCGAAAATACAGTTGTCACCACCTATACAGACATCGCAGGAAATAAAACAATTGACACAAAAACAATCTGTCTTGATACACATCAGCCAGATGTAACAAGATTTAATATTGAAAAGAAAGATGCATCAAAAATTTTAAATATTTTTACCTTTGGTAACTATGGAAATGGTGTGATCAAAGTTACTGTAACAGCAGATGATTTACACAGTGACGATAGTTCAGAAGTACCGTCAGCCGGACTGAACGAAATTACATTATATGTAGGTGAAGAAGCTTATCAGACAAAGGCAGTCGGAAGCGATAATACAGCGGTATTTGAACTCCCGGCAGAGACTGTTTTAAATGAACAGAAAGTATATTTAGATAAAAAAATCAGTGCAACAGTTACGGATAACGTTGGCAACCAGTCTGAAAAGACACTTGTGACGACAGCAAATTCGAATGTGAAAAACAGTAATTTAATGATTGAAACAGTGAAACCGACCATTACATCTGTTTTATCTGCAGAAGGATATGTTGGAAAAAATGGAATTATCTATAACAACAGTGATACTGGAGTCAGCATTAAAGTAGAAGATAAAGATTCTGGAATTTATAGTGTGAAAGCCTCCGTTAATAATAAGGAGTTAGTGAACGTTTCTTATCCGGATCAGAAAACAGTTACGGAAAGCTATGAGATCAACACGAAGGATGCTGTCATTAATGCAGATACCAACAGCTATGATATGGTAATTACAGCCATTGACAATGCTGGAAATGAATATTCCAAAACACAGCGTGTCTACAAGGATATTACAGCTCCGGAAATTTTAAGCATTGATATGGAAGCAGCAGGAAATAAAGAAGCAGATGGAAGTGTTTCTTATACAGAGACGGATTATGGTTATTATTTTGTGGAAAATACAAAGGTGACTGTAACGGCTACGGACGGCTCCAAAGAAGGGGATTCCGGTGTAAAGGAAATCCACTATTATACGGTAGATGCCAATGGAACAAAAAGCAGTGAGCAGATTGTACAGGCAGATGCAGAAGGAAAAGTGACATTTGTGGTTCAGGCAGGATTTAAAGGACAGATTTATGCCTGCGCTTACGATATGTTAAATAATCACGAAGAAAGATATGTGACACCGAGCAGTCTGATCATTGAAACAGCCGAGCAGCATGCCCGTGAGAAACATATTGATTTTAACAAGGCGGCAGCTGCAAGCAAGGATGCAAAGGGAAATGAACTGTATGAAAAAGATATAACGGTAGATGTTACAGTGACAGATACATTTTCGGGAATCCGTTCTGTGGAATGGACAGTGGAATCGCCTTATGATAAAGAAAACAATCAGTCAGGAAATGTGGAGATCAGTAATCAGGGTGCATTTTCCAGTGGAAATGCGGATGGCTGGAGTCAGACAAAGAAAGACAAAAACCTTGTTACAGAACTGAAAAAGTCATTCACTGTAAAAAATAACAGCAATGAGATAAAAATGCATATCAAAATGACAGACCGTGCAGGAAATACATCAGAAGACGAACTGATATTCAGTATTGATAAGACAAAACCGGAAATCAAAATTGCATTTGATAATGAGACACCGGATGCTGAAAATACAACCATGTTCAAAGAGAACAGAGTTGCTACCATTACAGTTACAGAACGTAACTTTGAGGCGGCAGATTTTAAGGCAGATATTACCAATACAGATGGTGTGATTCCTGAATTGTCAGCATGGCAGACAACTGAAAATACAGAAAATCCGGATCAGAGTGTAAGTACTGCAACCATTACATTTGCAGAAGATGGTGATTATACGCTTTCTGTCAGTGGAAAGGATAAGGCAGCAAATCAGGCAGAGACAGTAAAAGCAGATGATTTTACCATCGATAAAACCCGTCCGGTGATTACGGTTACTTATGACAACAATAATGCAGTCAATGGCAATTATTATGCAGCAGCGCGTACAGCAACGATTCAGATTGAAGAACATAATTTCTCTGAAAACAGAGTAAGGATAACAGGAACAGCAACTGATAACGGAGCAGGAATCTCATTCCCACAGTCTGGCGGATTTACCGGAAATGGAGATGTTCATACCGCGACCATTACATGTGGTACAGATGGTTTATACAATTTTAATGTGGAATACACGGACATGGCAGGAAACATAGCTGAAACCTATACAGGGGAAGAATACTATGTGGATCTCACTGAACCAGAAATTGAAATTGTTGGTGTCGAAGATTATTCGGCAAATAATGGAGATGTTATTCCACAGATCGTAATGTCAGATACAAACTTTGATACCAATGGTGTGAACATTGAACTGGTTGGTGCAAATCAGGGAAGTGTGGCACCGGAAGGCTCTTATACGAATCAGGGAAATGGAGAGACATTTACATTCCAGAACTTCCCGAAAGAGCAAAGCTATGACGACATCTATACGATAAATGCCACATTGACCGATATGGCTGGAAATGAGAGCAATGCAACAGTTACGTTCTCCGTAAATCGCTTTGGATCAGTTTACGTGTTTGATCAGACCTTAAAGGATATTGAAGGAACTTATATTCAGAACGAGATTGATGTCAAGTTAAAAGAAGTGAATGTAGACAGTCTGGAACATGACAAAATCAAAGTAGTAGTAGATACAAACGGAACACCGAGAACATTAGAAGAAGGTATTGATTATCAGGTACAGGAATCTGGTGGAAACGGACAATGGTATCAGTATGATTACACCATCAACAAGTCTCTTTTTGCCGGGGATGGACGCTACATTGTAACGCTGTATTCAGAGGATATTGCAGGAAATGTCAATGAGAACATTGATGAATCCAAAGAAGCAGAGATTTCATTCGGTGTTGACAAAACAGCTCCTGTCGCTATTCCGATTGATGTTGAGAGCAATGCCCAGTATCCTGTGGATACGAAAGCAGCGAATGTGACAGTCAACGACAACCTGGTATTAGATAGTGTTGAGATTTATATTGGTGATAAAAAATGTGATTATACAGTGGATGGTGAAAACTATCAGTTCAATATCCCAAACAATACGAAAAAACAGGATGTCACAATTATGGCTGTGGATGCAGCTGGCAATAAAACAAACTATGTCTTAAATGGAATTCTTGTAACAACCAACACATTCATCCGTTGGTATAACAATAAGCCATTGTTTGCAGGTTCTATTGCGGGTGCAGCAGTAGTAACAGGCGGTGGCGTCGGTGCAGCGATTGCACTGCGAAGCGGACGTATCAAAATAAGACGTAAGAGAAAATAAAAAAAGGACTGAGAGATATGGCAAAGTATCGCATAGTTTCAAAGGGAAATATAGTTACGATTAAAAGTAAGTTATCATTTGGGGAACAGATTAATGAGCGGGAAATCAATATTTTTGAACAGCAGATTTTCCGCGGCTGTTTCAGACCGAGGCAGGAAGGAAAAAAGACGATTATCTACACAGCACCAGATGTGGTACCTCTTATATCATATCTGAAAAAGGGTGTGGATGAAGAAACGTTTTTTCTGCTTGTGGCGCAGACAATTGAGATGACTAAAAAAATTGAAATGAATGGGTTGTATCTGCATAATCTCATGTTACAGCCGGAAATGGTGTTTGTATGTGAAAGAACCAGGGAAGTGTTCTTTGTATATCAGCCGATCAATAGCAGAATTACGAGTGGAAATGTTTATGCGTTTCTTGCAGATACCGTACAGTATGCAGGCAGATATGGCAAAGAGCCAGAGCAGTTTCTGAAGGAATTCCAGGTATTCCTCAATGATACAAAGAATTATAAAATAGAGGACATTGAGAGATATATCCGCGAAAAATGTCCACAGGCATTCCGGAAAATCGTAAAAGCAGAGACGGGAAAAAGCGGTTACATCACAAATGACCGTTCATCCTATGAAAGACATTATCACAGTGACAGTAACGATGAAGGTGGAACGACATTACTGATGGAGGAGGATGAAAGCGGTACAACCCTTTTGACACAGCAGGAGGATGACGAGGCAGACACAACTCTTTTGCAGCAGGAGGAAAGATATCCAATTTTAGAGAGAATCAGCACAGGGGAGAGCGTGACTGTCAGAAAAAATATTTTTAATATCGGTAAGGAAAAAGAAAATGATTTTACAATAATAAATAATAAGGCGGTCAGCCGCAGACATGCGGTAATTGAGCGGATAAATGGAACTTATTATCTTATGGATAAAGGTTCAACGAACCATACATATCTGAATGGAGAAATGCTGGATGCTGAAAATTCTTATGTGCTTTCGGATCATGACAGTATTCAGATTGCAGATGAAGAATTTACATTTTATTTTGATTAGGAAGTGAAAAAATGGACGAGTACTTTGCAGATAAATTGACAGAAATTCAAGACACTGAAGACACTGCCTACTTATTGGAAAATAATGAGGTCTTTTATGACGTTGGCTATAAAGTGATGCAGAATCAGGAAAATGCCAACCTGTTAAGGTGTCATAGAATCAAATATAATGGAAAAATAAAACTAATTTATTTCACAAGAGAATATACATCACTGGAGGATTACATTGCATCTTCGGATATGGATACGATCTTAAATGCGATTTGCAGTCTGCTCGAAGCTTTAATTCAGATTGAAAATCTTGGATTTTTAAATATGGCATGTATTGATAATCGCCTTAGCCATATATATGTAGAGTCTGGCACGAATAATGTGAAGATCATTTATCTGCCTGTAAATATAACGGGTGTTCATAAAAATAAAAATGAATTTGACAATGAAATAAAGGCTCAGCTGGTGCAGAAAATAGAACGGATAGGAATGATGGATCATCCGAAAATGCGTCAGGTGATAGATGCGTTGGAGGATGGAACATTAAAACTTCATGACATTAGTACACGTATACAGGCGGAAAAAACTGTAATGCATAGAAATACAAAAAATACTTCTGCAGATCCCAATATTGGGCAGAAAAAGATAGTGGATATGCCGGACATGAATCAGATATCAATACAATCCATAGATGGGCAGTTTCACTTTGTTGTTTGTGAAAATGAATTCCTGATAGGAAAAAGCAGAGAAAGAGTTCAGGGTGTGATAACAGGAAATAATGCGGTCAGCAGAGTACATTGCAAAATCGTAAGGCAGAATGGCAGCTATTTTGTAGTGGATATGGGAAGCTCCAATGGTACTTATGTTAATGGAAAAAGAATACAGCCAAATGTGCCAGAGCCTATTTCAGACAGAAGTCAGCTGAGAATTGCAAATGCAGAATTTATAGTACGAGGATAAAAAAATGAGTAAGCCATTAATCATTATTGCAGATACAGATGAGTTGTATCTGCAGAATCTGGAAAGAAAATTTTTGGAAGAGTTTGATGACCAGATAGAGTTAGAAATTATATCTGATCCGGTCTATTTTGAACAACGTTTTGAGACACCTGTTTCGGTGGAAATCCTGGCTGTTTCAGAAGCACTATATTCAACAGGACTTCAAAGGCATAACATTTCCAATCTGTGTGTGTTAGCAGAAGAACAGGAGAATGGAAGCACGGAGGATTTGTCTGTAAACAGAGTGTATAAATATCTGGGTATCAGGGAACTTTTCAATGAACTGACTTATCAGAGCAGGGATCGGCTGACGGAATCACAGACACAGGAACATAAGACACAGATCATTTCTTTTTATTCTGCAATCGGGGGAACAGGAAAGACAGCATTATCTGTCGGACTTGCACGGTGTCTGTCAGAAAAACATAAGAGAGTTTTCTACGTAAATACAGAATCTGTGCAGGATTTTTCTTATTATCTTGAAAACAAAACCGGTATGCCGAATGAAGGATATCGTGTCATGAAAAATGAACAGGAACATATGTATCAGAATGTTCGTTTTACATTAAGAAAAGAAGGATTTACATATCTGCCTCCATTTAAATCAACGCTCGATGCAAGAAATCTTGATTTTACGATCTATCGAAAATTAATACAGTCAGCGAAAGACAGTGGAGATTATGACTTTATTATTGTGGATGTGGAAGCAGGATACAGCAGATGGAGAATACAGTTACTGCAGGATTCTGATAAAGTGATGCTTATTACGTTACAGGATGATGTCTCAACGAACAAAATGCGCTATATCACAGAGTGCCTTGATTTCGGAGATCATGAAAAATACATGGTCATTTGTAACAAATACAGTGAAACAAGAGACAACCAATATGTTCAGTCGGGATTACAGTCAGAGTTTTCCATCAGGGAATATATTGATGAAGTGAGTACCCCATTGTTAACTGCAAGACAACTTGCACAGTTAAATGGGATAGAAAAAATGTCTTATATGTTTATTTAGATGAATGTTTATTTGAAAAACAGAAAAGAGAAAGAAAGGATAGAAGATACCAATGCTAAGAGATTTTTCAGATGCAGCAAAACAAAAGCTTTTAAATTATGTTGATGAAGTGACGGCAAATGGAACATGGGACAAGGTAAAAGAATGGTTTAGTAACATAGAACCGAATGTTCAGAGTTGGCTTGGACGACTTGATATTCAGAAATATGTAAATAGTGTGGAATGCTATTATAAGAAAATCCTCGATAAAAATAATTCCACCAAAAGACAGATTGAAGAGATTTTTTCGAATGTGCAGGCAGTTGATACCAGATATATCAGTATTACAGGCAGCCAGACTGTATGTGGAAGTGACATCATAAAATTAATCAATGATCTTGCCAATACCATTGACCCAAATGGTGGGAATATGGACATGGGAAAGATGAAGGGTGTTTTGGATGCAGATGTCGAGAACATCAGGAATGCAAAGGCAACTGTTGAGAAAACGATCGAAGAAAAAATGCTTGGAACAGAAGCGGAAGGCTGTATGAACAGCGAGGATCCGGTAAACTTAAGTACTGGAAATTTCATCTATGAACACGAAGATTTAAAAGTAGCAGGAGAGATACCATTATCCTTCCACCGTTATTATAATTCCAAAGACAGCCGTACAGGTGTGCTTGGCAGATGCTTTTTACATAATTATCAGATTGCACTTGAAAAAGAAGCGGATGGAACCATCGGTGTACGTCTTGCGGATGGACAGATAAATTACCATGATAAAAAAGGGCAGGAATATATTGCGAGAAATACGGCGCTGGAATTTCTGAAAGAAACGGAACAGGGATATATTCTCGTGCATCCGGGGCAGGAGAACATATCTTTTGATCAGGAAGGAAAGATGCTTCGAAAAGAAGACAGAAATGGAAGAGGTATTTCTTTTTTCTATTGTGAAGATGGAAAGCTGAAAAAAGCAGAAGCGGACAATGGAAGCAGCCTGACTTACTGTTACAATCAAATGGGGCAGCTTAAGAAAGTAACTGACCACACAGGAAGAAGTGTGCTGTTACAGTATGAGGAGGAAAAACTAAAAAAAGTAATAACTGCATCTGGGGCAGAATATGTCTATCGTTACGGGGAAAATGGAAGAATCACGGAAGTGGAAAATGCCCGTCATGTCACATCTGTTAAGAATACCTATGACAGAAGATTTCGTATTATTCATCAGCAATTTCCAGATGGTGGAATGATGGAGTTTGCTTATGATGATAAAAACCGACGTGTCACACTCACGGAGCGCAATGGAAGTAAGATCATTCATGTGCATGATGAACGATACCGTAACACAGAGACTATTTATGAGGATGGGACAAAAGAGCATTATCTCTATAATGAAAAAAACCAGTGTATCAGCATGACAGACAGGCTTGGCAGAACGACGAGAATGGCGTATGATAACCGTGGGAACCTCACACAGACCGTGGATGCCCTAAAACGCAGGGTCAACTATACCTATGATGCAGATTGTCATCTTATCAGTGTAAGTATTAACGGAAAAGAACGTCTGAAAAACCATTATGATGGGAAAGGTAATCTGATCGGCACGGAAAATCTGTACGGAAACAGAATTACCGTGATAAATAATGGGGCAGGAAGACCGGAAACAATCACTTATGCAGATGGAAGCGTTTTGGAGATTGGATATGATGAAAGCGGAAACATCGTACAGTTAAAGGATGTAACTGGAAATGTGACAACTTATGGCTATGATGCCTTAAATCGTGTGATTGAGACAGTAGATGCAAATAGGAACGTGACACGTTATACCTATGATGCAGCAGACCGTGTCACAACAGTAACCGATGCTATGGGTAATCAGAGAGCATACACTTATAATGCAGGTGGAAAAATCACGGCAATCCGGGATTTTGATGGTAATACGGCAGAGTTTATCTATAATCCACTTGGAAAAGTGGAAACATACACAGACAAAGAGGGACAGCAGGTACATTTCACTTATGACAAAATGTGGAACATCTGTTCGGTCACAGCGCCGGATCATGGAAAGCAGGAATATTTTTATGACAGTGACAATCATCTTGTAAAACAGATACTCCCGATGGGAGGAGTAGTGAAATATGCCTACGATGCGGCTGGAAACCGCACAGAAATGACGGATCCGGAAGGAAATACAACCCGTTACTTTTATGATGCCGTAAACCGCCTGACAGAAGTACTGGAACCGGATGGAGCCAGGAATGTGTATGAATATGACAGAGAGGGAAATCTTGTCAGAGAGACGAATGCATCCGGACAGACGAACAGTTACACTTATGATGATTTAGGAAGAAGAACAAGTGTTACAAATGCGGCTGGTGCAACGACAACTGTATTATACAATGAACTTGGAAAAGCAGAGCGTATCTGCTATCCGAATGGAAGCAGTACTGTTTATGAATACGAAAAAGGTGGAAGATTAAAGAGTGTTCGTTACCCGGATGGTGCAGGAGAACACTATGGATATGATGCCAGGGGAAACCTCACAGAGCGTACCACTACGGCGGGAGAATGTTACCATTATAGTTATGACTGTCTTGCCCGTATCACATCCATTGAAAATCCGGCAGGAGGTGTGGCATATTTTACCTATGATGCACTTGGACGTGTAACGAAAGCAGAAGATGAAAAGGGAAATGTTACCTGTTATGAATACACTCCAAATGGCAATCTAGCAAAAGTGACAGATGCGTTAGGAAATGAAACATTTTATCAGTATGATGCAATGGGACAGCTGGTACAGACAAGCTGTACAGGAACCAATGGGGAAGAACCACAGAATACAGTCTATACCTGGGATAAAGAAGGTCATGTGACCACCGTGACAGACCCTTTAGGGGATATAGAACGCTATACTTATGACCCGGCAGGAAAAATGAGGGTAAAAGTAGACAAAGATGGTTATGAGACTACCTTCCATTATGGCACAAATGGTCAGGTGGAGGAAATCTGTTATGCGGATGGAAGAAAAGTATCCTTAACCTATAATGCCATAAGGCAGCTTGAGGAAGTAAAAGACTGGCTCGGCACGACAAAAATCGCTATGGATGAGGCAGGACGTATTGCCTCTGTCACAGATCCATATGGAAAAACCGTGGGATATGAATGGGGAAGCATGGGTGAGAGAACGGCAGTTCTTTATCCAGATGGAAAAAAGACCGTATATGAATACAATGAAGCCATGCAGATGTCAGCCATGAAAATCTTTTCTGGGGAAATGCGGGAGAATACAATTCGTTACAGTTATGATGAATTCGGAAGACTGATTGGAAAGCAGCTGCCGGGTGGAAATTATACAGATTACCGATACAATGCGGCAGGAAAACTTGAAGAAATCTTACATAAAGGAGCAGATTTTACAGAGCGCTGTCACTATTCCTATGATGTCATGGGAAATAAGGTCATGGCAGAAAAGGAAAGACCGGGATTGCCGGAGGACAGTGGAAGTTTTTCTTATTGTTATGATGCATTAAACCGTTTGACCAGCGTAGCACAGAATGGACAGACATTAAGAACATACAGCTATGATGCATTTGGAAACCGAAGCAGTAAAACTGAATATCAGACAGCAGGAGGGCTGGTGACAACTTACCGTTATAACGCCAGAAATCAGCTGTTGCAGGAAACAAATGCAAACGGAACGAAAGATTATGCGTATGACCACAGAGGAAATTTGTTATCCGTAACAAGCGGTGAAGAGGAGAAAGAAACATGCATTCATTAGTTAAAGGTATAATTCTTTCCGTTTGGATTTGGTTTATTATAAAAGTATCTGAAAAAGTTTCGGGCAATACAAAGCATCAAATTCAAAACGAATTTTTATATTATTTTATATGGCTATGGCATTCATATGGAGAAATAAGCATTTTAGGGTTGTTATGTGCAATTGGTGTACAGATTACAGATATCGTAATTGCAATATTGTGTTTGTTTTCAGATATAAGTAAGGAACTTCTGGGAGCATGCTGGGTAACATGCTTAATAGTGGTTTTGTTTGTCAGTGGTGGGGTCGGAATCATAGAGACAGGAAATGAATCGAAAAGATGGTTGGAAAAAATCGCAATGTATTTGATAAGTATAGCTGTATTTTTTGGAGCAGCATATTTCCTATATCCAATGTTACAATATATATTCAAATTTTAAAAGGGAGATTCTAGGATGGATTTTTTGATTATATTAATTGATTTGGTTGTTATTGCACTTGGGATTGTAGATGTTCGGTTTGGTTTTATATGTAGAAGGGAGCAACATCAAAATAAAATGAATGCACAGATTTATGTTGGGGATGGGAAGATAGTATGGATTTTTGGGCTTATCAGTTGGGTGGCTGGAATTTTGGAAATGATACTTTTACTAGTTAGTTTCAATGAGTTAGCATTTTATATATGGCTGCTTATATGCATTATGGCACAGTGGGGGATGACGGCATTTCTATGGCAGCACTATTGTTATTCGGCAGTGTATTTATATGGGAAAAAGATTTATTTTTTTGACAAAAGAAGAAAGCGGAATATAGGGTTAGAAAATAAAGTAGGGATAAAGGCAGCATTAGGAAATACAGTATATGCCTTTTTTGACGAAAATGATAATAAGTTATTCGAAATTCAAATGAAAAAGAAAAATGCAAGTGAATTAATGCAGCTTATCAAAAACGAAATAAGTAATAGAAATCCATGATTTTTTGGAGGTGGCATAAGGGGAAAAATGACCAATTTTATATACATTTTCATGATAATAACACTGATATGCATAGGTGCGGGTATAAAAGCATTTAATAGTGAGGATAGCGATACAAAAACTACAATAAAAAATATTCCAAATGGAATAAAAAAAGTTTTGCTGATTGGTACAAATGTTCAGAAAACAGATATTACAATTCTGATCGGAACAATTATTTATTTAATGTTTACAATTGGAGTGATTTGCATTTATGTATTTGCAAGTCATGAAACAAAAGTTGAATTGCAATATAAATTGTGTGTGGCATTTCTTGTAATGTTATTTTTGGAAACGTTTATTGTGGTATCAGTTTCGTATAGAGAGAAAAAAACACAAAATAAAGCAATGAATATACACGAAACCATTTATATATCACATGCAGAAAAAGAGATTGAATGTGATATGTTTTCGAAATATATTATTTTATCTAACAAGCGATGGAAGGATGCGAAAGGAACTGTATATATTTTTCCTGCGACGTTATTTCATGAAATGGATGCAGATGGAAATATATTTAGAGAGACAGAAAAAGGAATAGAATATTTGTCAAATATAGGTGCATATAAGAGTCTGGCAGAGCAACTGGTAGATGGAGGTTATCAGACAGTTCGGTTTGAAACAAAAAATATAGCCGATAGAAGTATGTCACTTGAAGAATTATTAAATAAACTTGTGGATGTAATAAATAATATTCAGAGTGTAACAGGTAAATATCCTATTTATCTTATTGGTCATAATAGTACATGTAATATATTATTATTGTTACAGAAAAAGATAAAAACACAGGGAATGATATTGTTATTTGGTGGTGGAGAGACAGGAAAACAGGGAATTATATTCAGATGCAGACTTGATCGTTTTGGCAGAATCAAAAGAGTCTGGCAAAGGGAAGTAGAAAGGGAATATGAAAAAGCAGAGTCACTCATAAAAGAAAATAATGTAGTTATGGCATATGGAGAATTATTTAATATGGAATCAGAGTTTTGGATTTCAATATTAGCAGAAATTGAAAAGCCGATTTTGTGCATATCTGCGGAAGCCGACTGGAATTATAACGGCGAAGAAATAGCTCAACATGTACAGAATGAAAATGTAAAGTTTAAAATATTGCCGGATGTAGATGCTACGATGAGACTGGGGTTTAGAAATCATTTGGCAGCTAATAATTTGACATATATGGGTTATCTGAATCGAAAAGGGGTAACAAAACCAGAGGATGGAAAAGATATACCCTGTTATGCAGAAGATATAGGAAAATGTATTATGGAATATATGGAGCATTTGCAGTGAAAAATGAGTGATTAGGTGATTGGGTTTGGATTTCGGAGGCAATTGCCTATTTAATTGTAATATTGGAAATTGTTACGATCACTGTCCTTGACATTAAGGATGCAAAAATAAATATTGATTTCAATGGCAACATATGAAGTTAAAGGCATATTCAGTATCTGCTTAATATTATGTGTTTTAGAAGGAAGTTATTTCCTTTTATTTTGGTACAATAAACAAATTATTTTTACATGGAATGAAATTATATATCGTTCAATCTTTGGAATAGAAAAAATATATATTGAAACGGGAATGATGAAAAAATGTGAAGATGTTGAGAGAGTAATAAAAGAAAAGGGTTATTTACGAGTAAAAATCAAATAGGTATAGCAATTGAGAGTAGATTTTATTAGAATAATTTTATTGTTATAAAGCCTTGGGAAGCGGCGGAAGCCGGACAAAGGACAGAAGATATGATGCCGGAGCGGGCCGTTTCATAAGCGAGGACTTGATAAAAGGACACACCGCAGTGCCATACACGATGAACCATTACAGCTACTGCTTCAACAGACCGATGGATCTGGTGGACCTGAATGGCATGTGGCCAACGGCAGTTGTGACAAGTGATTTGGCGGGAATGGATACAAAATCAGAAGAACTGGATGAGTCTGATCCAGTGCATATAGCTTCAGATTTAGATGGAAATGGAAAATCTCTAAGAGATGATATAAAAGATATTGTTTATGGATTAGTAAGTGGAGAAAATGGTGAAAAAGAATAAAGAAATATTAAAACAGGCAGGCGTAATGAGTTTTTTGTATTTGATATTATGTTTAGGTGGTGCATATGAGAGCTACTATCGGGGAGCCGATTTAAAACTTACAGCGAGAATTGCAGGCTGTGTATTGTTACTTATGTGGGGTGGAATATTTATATTTATAATCAAAAAAGAATATGATTCCAGAAAATATTTAGGGTATATCTATTTATTAATTTCCTTGGGACTTATGTTGCAGACAGTGATACAAGGAAATATACCTGTTGAGAGCAGAGTAAAAATGTGTATTGCTGGTTATGTGGCGACACTTGTAGCTGGATTTCTTGTAGGATTATATGCAACAAGGAAGATTATTGTGAAGAATAAATTTGTAAAAGAAATGTTACATGTGGGTTGTACTATATTAGGATTTTTAATTATTTTTATATGTTCAACAGGGAGGATGTTTTTTGGACGCAGGGGAGCAATATTAGTAGAAATGACAGGAGGACAAAAAAATAGTGGAAGATGCATGTGGTATATTATCTTAGGTATGACATGCTTACTTAACTTTATTGGTTTTTTGCTTATAACCTGTGTTGCAGCAGAACCGGATCATTTTAAAGAGAAGAAACAAGGCAAATAATTAATAATCGAGACCGTTTCAAGTTTTGTGTAATTTCTGTGAATTAGTGACTTCTCACGCTGTGGTAAAAACATCTAAAAATACCAAACACGTCTATAAAATTAATTTCGCCACCGCAGTAAACATATGCAGGGCATATCTCAAACACGGCGGTGATGAAACAGAGACCATGCTTCTCATACAAAAGTATCTGACACCTGTCAAGTACAATCGAAAATATCCTATAAAAAATACAGCATTTCTTAACTGAACAGTATTTTCAATGCATGAACGCATATGATATACTGTTTTCATCATAAAAAACCTTATCTAAATACAGTTCATCACTCTCTGCCTTAACTTTCATAAGACAGTAGAGAACCACTGTACTAATAATGATTACGAACCAAATTAACACTTTGCCCATTCGACCACTCCTCTCAAATAAATAGAGGACCAAACCAGCTGATGGAATATTCCATCTCAAGTGCTAATTTAGTCCTCACTAAATGTTTTAATATAAAATTGTACCTAATCTAAGCACACAGATTCACTCTCAGACTGATTGCGGACATCTGTGATACTGACTTGGATTTTCGGTTTTGATATAACAGCGCTGCCTTATCTACCGCTAAATTGGTATAAAAATAAGGACTAAATTAGGCATAACCCCTTGATTTTACTGGGTTTCATCTAACTTGGTCCTATTATAACTCAAACACCTGTTTCCCATCTAGAAACCGTTCGGCCTGAAACTTTTATCTTTTCGGCAAGCTGTTCCTGTGTAATAACCTTTTCTTTCCTAAGTTCTTTTAAGAAACGTCCAATCTTTTTCTGATCCATACTGTTTCCTCCTTTCATTGACAGAGTAATATTATTCTACTAAACATAACACGACACAAAGCGAGAAAATGCCGTATTTACGCTATTGGACAAACCTGTCTAGTATTATTTATATTGGCTTTAGCCCTAAAAACTTCGATTGATCTAAGTATTCTCAGTTACACCTTCTTGCCCTTCGGACAAGAAGTATCCCTCGCTCAAAGAGCTCGGTCAATACCGATTTTCCCATACATATACTGCCTTTATAGTATAAGAACTGTTATCATGTCTTTTTAAGCACTAAATTTTTAATCCTTCTCTTAAAGTAACCCCATACTTATCCAAAAGAAGTGCTTCAAGCTCTGCCCTTCCTTTTTTCCCTAAATTTCTTACCCTCAATAAATCACATCTGGAACAGAGAACCAATTATTTTAACGAATTTATTCCGGAACGCCTGAGTGCATTCTCGACTCTGACACTAAATCCTATCTCATGTAAGGGTACATCTTTCACCTTAAATAATTCATCAGATATCCCGCTAGTTAAAAATGCTTCCTGAATTTTAATAATTATATTCTTCTTTGCATTAATTATTTCCTCATTAACAATATCCTCTATCAGTGTATTAATATCCCGCTGCATTCATCTCTCCTTTTCTACTCTGCATATCTGTCTATCCAGTTTTCACCATCATAGGTTTCAATCTGATTCTCAAGCCTGTCAAGAAAATCAGATAAATACTTATTATCATCTTCTCCTCTTGCAAACCATACATTTGACTGTCCAAATCCGAATGCCACACCCTTTTTCTTTCTTGGCACTCTCCAGAATGTCTTTCGCCTTTGCGACCTTGGAAGCAAAACACAATCTTCCTTTAATGCAATTGCATTGTATAACTGGATATATTTTTCATCTGCTGCTGACTTATTATCTGACCTTTCATTATCTAAAGCTTCAGTATCAAACTCCAGCTTTTCGTATCGTCTGTAAACTGTCGCATGTTTATACCAGCCTACAACATATGTTTCCTTATCAAAAGAGTCCGGATATAATGCACAGTACACAACCAGCACATCATCAACTTCTGTATCATTTTTAAGATCACTGCAGCCCTCTATCTTTTCAATATTTAGCTGGTTCCTTTTCCCGGCGCTGGTACTTTTCGTCTCCACAAATCCAAGACAATACTCACCTTCCGGGAATCCCTTTAGTTTTAAGAGTTCCGGCTTAAAATTATACTTTTCATGTGCATCTTTCGTATCCTTTACATATGAACCTCCGTTTTTTGGCTCATCTTTTCCCGGAACAATTCCCTTATAATAATCCATCCATGCAATGTTACAAAACAGTATTCTCAAAAAATAGCCCCCGTTTCCTATCCGTTTAGTTTATACATTATTGCTTCTGAAATATTATACCACATAAACAAATATTTTTTTCTTTTTTGTCGTAATTTGTCAATTAATGTCATTTCAAGTTCTGCTCTTTCTATTTTCATATTAACATAAAAAATAATAACAGTAATTCAAATAGAAACCTCCTGACATAAAAAATCAGCCATTTGATCCTTTTCAAATCCAAACGGCTGACACTCATTTTCTTTTTTATTTCATATATTTTTTAAATACACTTATAAACTTAACCGCCTTGTCTATCATCTCATTCATTAATTCACCATAATTTGAATGATCATCAAAATTAAGTCCATAAATCTTATGCATTATTCTTGAAGCCTTCTTATCATCCAGTCTGCGCCACTCCAATGGAAGATTAAGCTTTGCTTCTATTTCTTCCTTTTGCGATTCCAGAGAATCATATAATTCCTTATCATCATTTATGTACAATTCAACAACAACACAGCCTTCTTTATTTACCAGATTAAGAGCAACATGTCCAACACTAGTTCCAATGGCAATATCATACCAGTGATCCGTAGAAGCCTTTCTAATCTTAAATGGCTTTCCCCGCTCCACTATAACATCATTAAACTGCGTCCAGAATTCAAGTCTTTCAGACTGCGATTTATTAAGATCCGAAGAACCCGACTGATTTTTGGCATTTTTAATAAAGCCGTTAGGCTTTTCGACTACCTCAAACATAGGAGCCGGATTAGAATCGCCAATTTTGTATGCATGAACCTCAATAAGAAAGAAGTTAATATTTGTAGATGTATTATTATTAAGCCATTCTACAGCACTTCTGTGTTCTTCTCTCGCTTCCTTTACAATCCATACAATTACATTGGCATCAAGTCCTGACGCATATGTAATAATTTTCCCCAAATGGTCATGGTTTGAAGCTTCCAGCTGGTTTTCAATAATAACCTTTTCACCAGTAACCTCATCTTTTCCCACCAAGTCACATCTGTAAGCACCGACATATACTTCTGTCTCAACCTCTGTTAATGAAAGCCCAATGGCATCATTAAGTAGTTCCAGATTTTCTTTATCTGAAAGCCATTTAGAAAAATCATACTGCTCATGCTCCCAGAGCTTTCTTATATCAACTTCAACAAGTTTTCCCATTTTAGCAATTGCCATGATTTTTATGCCCCGCTTATTCATTATATATTAATGAATAGCAATGCTTCCCCCATTCTTTAAAATGCTTATTAAATTTAATTTGTTTCGCTAATTCGCATTACACAACTTTATAAAGTATATTCTTTATTATTATGCAATGCCAATTTATTTAAAATAAGCTATTTAGTCGGTTTTTATGCCTGTATCTCACCATCAAATATCATATTCCAGCTCATACGGATATCATACATCAGCCTTGTAAGTGCAATACTATCTTCCGGTGTATAAATAGCACTGGCGCTGTTTCCTGATGCTATGCATCTGCCTGCTTCACGAATCTCATATTCAAATCCATTTATATCAACCGGACACTCGATTGTTTCCGGTTCTTTACCATCCACCTCAAGTATCAAGGTCTTTGCGTGTTGGAAATCCGGCAAGAATATACTTCCCCTTGTTCCCTCAATTCTGGCATTACGTTTTAATTCCTCTCCTATTGTCTGGACTGATTCTGCAATACATCCATCATTATATGTCAGTTTGAGACAACTGTAATCATCTGTTCCATTCTCATTAATATGTACTTTTGTGGTTTCTACATTCTGCGGATCACACCCTGTAACAATACGCAAAAATCCCAGATTGTAAATTCCTATATCCAACAGAGCACCTCCACCAAGTGCAGAGTTAAATTTACGCTCTTTTCTGGCACCCGTTGCAACAAATCCATACTGACAGGAAATATGTTTAATTTCTCCTATTATTCCCTGAAGCAGGATATTACGCAGACGATTATACAATGGCAGAAACCATATCCATAATCCCTCCATAATAAAAAGATGCTTATCCTTTGCCAGCCTGTACAGCTCCTGTGCCTGTTTCTCATTTATTGTAAATGGCTTTTCACAAAGTACATGCTTACCATGCTCAAGACAAAGTCTGCAATTCTCATAATGTAAACTATTCGGTGTTGCTACATAAACAGCCTCAACATCCGGATCATTTACTAATGCTTCATAAGAATCATAAAATCGTGGAATGTCATGCTCCCTGGCAAAAGCTTTTGCACTATCTATGTGCCGGGAGCCTACTGCTGCAAGCTGTTCATTTTCCTTACTCATCTGATTTATAGTTGATGCAAATTTTTTTGCAATATTACCTGTAGCCATAATTCCCCACTTCATATCATTTTCCTCCTAATAACATAATTGCATTTCACATTCGTATCTTGTTAATAATTATACACTATTTTACTACATACACCAACACAAAATAGCAAGTCAAATTCCCAATACTTGATAAAATAAATATGACATAAAATGTCGCTTATCCATTGTCAGACGGATAGGCGACATTTTTGTGTTTATATGAAATTTTTTATTATTTTTATAAGGAGGGCTTACTATGCCAAAAACAAAATTTCAGGAATTCATTTTTACCCTTATCACATCCGGCTGTTAAAACTACATAACCTCCAGACTATTGTCACCATTTTCCAAACCTAGTATTCCCTTTATTGAATTCTCAACCATATCGGACACCGCCTGCTCTGTATAGAATGCCATATGAGGTGAGAGTATTACATTAGGAAAGCTCTTTAAAACTGCCATATTGTCATTATCAAGCTTTTCAGTTTCCTTATTAAGATAGTATAAGCCTGCCTCTCCCTCAAAAGTATCAAGTGCGGCAAATCCTACCTTTCCACTCTTTAATGCAGCTATAAGTGCCTGTGTATCCACTATAAGGCCTCTGGCTGTATTGACTATTATTACTCCATCCTTCATTTTCTTAAATGCTGCCTCATCAATAAGATGTGTATTTTCAGCATTTCCAGGAACGTGTAATGTTATAATATCTGAATTCGTAAGAAGTTCATCAAAGCTTACATACTCTGCATACTTTTTCACTTCTTCATCCTCATAACATGAATATGCTAATATACGGCATCCAAAGCCAGATAAATGCTTAACCACCGTCTTACCTATATTACCCGTTCCTATTATTCCAACTGTTGATGTTGATAATTCTTTTCCGACTTTTCCCTTTAATGAGTAGTCCTGACAATCCGCTTTTTTCATTATCCAAGGCATATTGCGACAGGCCATAAGCATAAGCATAATCGCATAATTCGCAACACTATTTGGTGAATACACTACGTGGGCTGCTCTCATACCTATTGAATGTGCATACTTAATATCAATATGCTCATAACCTATGCTTCTTGTTGATATGTACTTAACTCCCTTCTTATGAAATGCATTAAGTATTTCCGGGTACATGGGATTGGTTATTATTGATATTGCATCATAGCCTTCAGCCAGTTCTACATTATCCATTGAAGGATAATCTGATGTAAAACCATACTCAAATGAATACTGCTCTGCGAATTTCTCAACATATTTCTTCTCATCATATTCCCTAAGGGCATAAAAAAATATTTTCATAATAATCTCCCATTCTTGCGTGTGAAAAATCCTATTTTTCACACTAATCTCCATTTCTGCGTGTTTTTACGCATATCGAATCTGTGTCAGGTGTGCGCATATTTTTGTTGTAAGTAAGTATAGCACCCGTCATTACGAAATGCACTATATTGAAGATAAAAAACATAAAAAAGCTAATAAATAAAGCAAAACTGTACAAATCTAAAACTGCATTTACGCTCTTTACTTATCAATATAAACGTGTTATAATACTTCAAATTTGAATTATTCATTTTTGTAATTTATATTTCACTACAAGGAGGCTGACTCTCTTATGAACTCAGGAATTGAATTCGCACAAAAAATCAATCTTGCATATAACTCAGTATGCAAACCGCTTTTACATAAGTTTAATCTTCCACAGACAGCTTTCGATATTCTTATGTTTCTTGCAAATAATCCAGAATATACAACTGCAAGAGATATTGTGGAGGTAAGAAAAATCAAAGCTAATCTTGTTTCTGTCAATGTTGACAGGCTTGTGTGTGATGGTTATATCATACGAAAAGAAACCAAAGGTGACAGAAGGAAAACACAGCTCATATGCACACCTGCGGCAGAGGAAATAATTAAAGAAGGTCAGGTTTTACAGAAAGATTTTCTTGAACATCTTTTTGATAATATGGACACTGCCACTAAAGAGGCTTTTTTTTCTGGTATGAAACAGATAGAAGCTAATCTTGATAAGATACTTGAAGACAACTAGGGTCGGTGTGCACCTGACACCAAACTATTTTTATTAGAATTGTGCACAGAAAAGAGGTAAATACCTCTGCTCCTGCATGAGCAGTCGCATTTTGCTTTGCAAAACAAGGAGGTAAATACCTCTGCCCCTGCATGGGCAGTCGCATTTTGCTTCGCAAAACAAGGAGGTATATAAATTATGTCATCATTATTTTTAACTATTATTGTAACTTTTTTTGCAGGTATGGGTGCCGGTCTTGGTACTGGATTTGCCGGTATGAGTGCCGCTGCTGTAATCAGCCCTATGCTCATTACATTTTTAGGAATGGATCCTTATATGGCTGTCGGCATTGCACTTTCTTCTGATGTGCTTGCCAGTGCCATATCAGCATATACATATGGAAAAAACAAGAATCTAGACATTAAAAACGGACTTATTATGATGGTCAGTGTTCTTATATTCACTGTTGTAGGAAGCTATGTATCAAGCCTTGTTCCATCAGCTACAATGGGCAGCTTCTCTGTATTTATGACATTTCTTCTTGGAATTAAATTCATCATAAGACCTGTTATGACTACAAAGGAAGCCATGGAGGGTGTGTCTGCTAAGAAACGTGCCATACAATCAGTTGTATGCGGCGTATTAATCGGCTTTATATGTGGCTTCATCGGTGCCGGCGGTGGTATGATGATGCTGCTTATACTTACCTCTGTTCTTGGATATGAGCTGAAAACTGCTGTCGGAACAAGTGTATTTATTATGACTTTTACAGCACTCACCGGCGCTGTATCACACTTTGCGATTGGTGGAATACCTGATATAACTGTGTGGCTATTATGTATCGTATTTACACTTATATGGGCAAGAATAGCAGCTATCTTTGCAAACAAAGCTACTCCTGAAACACTTAACCGTGCAACAGGAGTCATACTTGTTATACTAGGCATAGTGGTTATGCTTTTCTCATACCTTGGATAATATCACAAGATTAAATATCACAATAAATGCTGTACTAACGCAGCAGGAATTATGCTTCTATGGCTTCTTTCTGCCTGCTGTCTTTTCTTTCAAATATTGCTCTGAAGATAAGACGTACAAATGGTCCACAGTAAAACATCTGATAAAGTATTGCCATAGGGAAATTCATAGCCCATGTCTTAACCCACATACCAAAAGATGGTTCCTTAAAAAGTATTGTTGCAACAAGACTCATAACAGGACACATGATACAGCATATACATATAGATATTGCATATGTGATAAACTGTGGTCTGTCTGTTGGCTTCATAACAGTAAATGCCAGCAGCCTTGCCAGCCTTCCAACTATAAAGAACTCAAGAATGAAAGCAACTGGCACCATTATTGGTAACTCGTGTAATGCTGCAATAAAAGTTGTTCCATCAACTATTCCTGTGTTAAGAGCTATATTATAAACAACCATCCCGTACACCATAATAGCTGCCATAATAATTGTGAATACTACGTCCTGAAATTTGTTTTTGGGCATAAAAAAAATCCTCCTTAATGATAACTTAACTCAATGTGTTGTTCGTTATCATCCAGGAGGATGTTTCGTTTCCAATAAAACCATTTAAAGCCTGCATATTCTATCATATAAAAAGCTGTACAGTCAAGTGTTTTTACTCTATTGTAATAATGTCGTAATAATGTACTATTGTAATAATGCGTAATAATGTATTTTTACTCTATCGTAATAATGTCCTTTAATATATAGTTAAACGATGGTGCTGAGCTGTCTTTATTTTCCACAAAGCCTTCACTAAGGTCTATGATATCATTTGGATTGTCAGTATTTACGCCTATGTAGTCACCTTTAAACACAGTAAGCCTATCCTTCTTAAACTGCTCGATAACATCTGCTACCATTTCCTTAGTGCCATCTGCCACAACAATATCATTAAACTCAAGCATTGAAACCCAGCCTTCATCAAAGCCGGCTCCCACATCATTACCATGTATATTACCTCTGATGTTCTTTTCTACCACCTTTCCATTAAGAACTGCATCAACGGCAGCCTTCATATATGGCTTCCAGTTAATCTTACACCCCGTAAGATATGTAGTTGGTGCTACATCAAACATACTCTGGTTATAGCTCACATTAAAAACAGGTACATCTGAGGATGTTTCCTCACAGGCAGTCGCTGGTCCTGCTGTATCTGAATGCTGTGATATAATAACACACTTCTCATTTATGAGTTCTCTTGCATACTTCTTTTCAGTACGATAATCATTCCACTTATATGTGTACTTTACCGTCATGGTAGTATTCCCCACAACTGATCTTGCTCCAAGCAAAAAAGCTGTATATCCTGATATAACCTCCGCATTAGGATACGCTGCAACATATCCTATCTTAGCCTCATTTTCTGTTATTATCCCTTCTGATATAAGCTCCTTCAGTTTTATGCCTGCCGCGACTCCTGCTGCATATCTTCCTTCATATATGGCACCCATAAATGTATGATAATTAGCATAGTATGGCTCCTCATTAGCATTAGAGCAGGTTGCCATGCAAAACTGCACATCTGGATACCTGCCAGCCAGCTCCTTAGTTGTTTCACCATAGTTATAGCTTGTAGAAAATATCAGATTACAGCCTGCATTTACAAGTCTTTCAAGATATTCTCTTTCTGTTCCCTCGGCAACATTATACATATGCATAACTTCTACCTTATCGCCATACTCTTCCTTAATGTCAGCAAGTGCCTCTATGAAATTGTCTGTATATGCAGTACTTGCATCACCTACATATATTATCCCTACCTTGATGCTCTTATCTTCATCTTTTCTTGAATAAACCATACAGGCACCTATGATGATGCTTACTGCAACACATGTTATAAGAGTTATGATACTCTCCCTGCTTACTATATAAGACAATACCCTGCCGGATATTTTCTTAATATTACTTATCTTCATCTGCTTCACCATCCTTATACAGATTATCAATGTCTATCCTGCCACTATCAATAAGTCTAAGCATAATATCCACAAGCTTTGGGTCAAACTGTGTGCCGCTGCCTCTTCGTATTTCCCCTAAAACATAGTCCTTATTAAGCTTCTTTCTATACACTCTGTTAGCTGTCATGGCATCAAATGTATCTGCTATTCCGATAATTCTTGCATTAAGCGGTATCTCTTCCCCCTTAAGACCATGCATATATCCTTTTCCATCATATCTCTCATGATGATAAAGTGCTCCTTCCTCAACATGGTTAACAAGGGTAAAGCTTTTAAGTATTTCCGCTCCTTTTTCAACATGTGATTTCATAATGGCATATTCTTCATCTGTAAGTCTTTCAGGTTTGTTAAGTATTCTGTCTGGAATACCTATCTTTCCTATATCGTGAAGCAGTGCCGCTTTTCTAAGGTTTTCACATTCTTCATCACTATATCCAAGCTCCTTTGCTATCATAACTGAATACTCAGATACTCTTAGTGAATGTTGGCTTGTATTAACATCCTTTGCATCAACAGTCCTTGCAATAGTAAGAACTGTTTCTTTACGAATTCGAGCTCTTTCTTCTGAAAATCAAGGGTTCTTTTAATCTGTGTATGGAATATTATCCACGTAAGATATGCAACTGTAAGTGCAAATATTCCGACCATATACACCTTAAACCACCAATAGTCATATATCTTTGCTTCCTTAATAATTGTATATGTGTTTTCAGATATTGGCACCCTGCCATTTTCATCAAGAACTGACAAATGAAATGTATATGTGCCTACAGGTATGTTCATATATATTATATTAGTTAGATCACTTTGCAATATTATCCTCGGTTCGGCATCATACCCTTCCAGATATATGCTTACATAAGGTGTATTAACAGAATAGTTTATAATCTCTGGGAACATCTCTATCATCTGTGCTTTGCTGTCAATATAAAGCTCTTCCCCTCTTTTTACCCTGAGACTTTCTCCATCTACCTTTACGGACTTCATCTGTATACGATATGATCTTATTCTGGCACTATAATCATTGAGATTGACTATCATTACACCATCATCTGTTGACATGTACAGATTATTATTCACATCAATATAATCCCATGCATTTGGTGTTAATGCATTTTCAAGTCCGCAATCCCCATTAAGCAGCTTATAATCAAGTTCTTTTCCAGAAAGTAAGGCACTCTTATCAACAACATATATTCCGGCTGAGCCCAGCACAAAAAGATTATCATTGTTCCCATTAACTACATTGTAATTATTATAGTAAGGAAAATTATCCAATATTCTTATAATGCCTGTCTTATCCATATAACACAGACTGTTACTTGTTACTATGAATACACCCTCGCCAGAAGCATCCTTTACCATTCTTAATATAACCGCTGAGCTAAGACCATCATCCTTATCATAATTATCTATTACTCTTCCATCACTAATAACTTCTATTCCATTGCCATCTGTTCCTGCAAGTATAACTCTTCCATAATCTTGTATATCTGTTTCAAGTGTACATAAAACCTTACTGTTTTTCATAGAATAACCTATATTGCCAATGACAGCTTCATCTACAATATAACTAAGTCCTGTATCACCTGCTGCAAGCATTGTATTATCACTTAACTCTGTTATAGTCCTGTATCTGTTTCCACTTAGTCCGTTATTCTCATCATATCTTATAATTTCACCACTATATGTAACCTCATATATTCCTTTGCCTGTTGTGCATATCCACATATTATTTTTACTGTCCGTTGTTATGCACCTTATTCTTACGTTATCAAGCTCTTTTACAAGTTTATTCACAAGCTCATTCACAGAGCTGTCCTGCTTTTGAATATAATCACCATTAGCCAAAATACTACCTGCAGCTGCGTATGAAACGGCAATTCCACTATCTGTACCTATATAATAATTTCCATTCCACATTGTCACAGTGTTTACAACCAGCTTTTCATCGGTATGTTCATAATTAAGCTGTGTAAACGCTGATCTGCTTAATCTTAACAGCCCAAGTCTTGATGATGTAAACCAGAGATTTCCCTGATAATCTGCTGTCATATGATCTATTGAATTATTAAAGCTGCCTGTATCAATGTTTATAAATCGATTCTGGCTGTCATAATATCCTATACCATTATCTGCACATACAAAAAGTGTGGCATTTTCTGTTAATGTGTTATCTACAAAATATATTCCTTTAATATTATTAAATTCATTGCAGCTTATGCTTTCTGTAAGTACGTAAGCATTATTATTTATATTATATTTATCTATATTTCCTTTTGATGTTCCCACATAAAGCATACCGGCATCATCGAATGAACACGTTGTATATCTTCCACCATCTGATGCACTATATTCTGAAATAACTGCTGCATTTTTTACAATACTTAGCTGTCCATTATCGCTGACAACTGCTATGTTACCATTCTTATCAGAGTCTGCACTTACAGCATATTTTATATCATCTATATAGCTTTTAACTGTTAATCCATCTGCAAGAGAAACTATTGACATAGCACCTGTCGTACCAATATAGTAATCACCATCAGAACCCTGTGTTATACACTTTACGGAATCAGCTGATAATCCCTCCTTTTCTGATACAACATTTATGATTGTTTCATCAATCATTATCGATACGCCGCCATCATTGGTTCCTATCCATAATCTGCCCTCTTCATCTTTATACAGACAGTTTACAGTCTTAACAGAGGCATATTCATCCACCCATTTAAACTCTGTACCATTATACCTGTATAAACCACCATAGGTTCCTATCCATAGTATTCCATCATTAGTCTGTGCTATATCATTGGCACAGCCGCCTGGTATTCCGTTTTCTCTTCCGTAAACTGTCTGCAGATAAGTATTATAATCCGGTGTTTCTTCTATATTATTCTGGTTATTCCTACTGTTATCAAAAGCTGCATACACGCACTTAGGTGTATTAACTTCTATAAGCTGTACTGCTGCCATAGCAGCTATCCCGATATATATACAGGCTGTCATTATCCTTTTATCAAATCTGTTCTTTCCCTTGTCATACCTTACAAATATATAGAGTGCAAGCACAGTTATGATCTTATCAGGAAAATCAATATAAAATTGTCCTGCAACGTGACTTAATAAATCATTAAATCCTATTCCTAAAAGCGACTCAATAACTCCATCACCCCATATATTATTGGTATAACCATTAAAAAACATATAATTAAAAATCACGGAAATAGAACACGAAACAAGTGCAATATAAAAGCTTGATGTCAGTGCACCAAGCAGTGTTTTCATATAATCCTTACTTATGCAAATTCCAGCAACAACTGCTATAGAAACACTTACTATGGCATAACAGGCATATGTCCACGAATATATTATAGAATAAAGAATATTGAGAGTAACTCCAACGATAACACCGCATACCGGTCCGCATACATAAGTGGCCGCAACTGTACCTAGTGAATCAAGCCATAATGGAAGCCTGAAATACCCAGCAATACACTTTCCTGCCAGATTCAGCAATACACATATTATTATAAACACGCTTATTGTATACCACTTATTTTTCTTCATAGGCTTTTCTCCGTTCAGTATGCTGTATTATCCGTTGGCTGTTATGTTTAATCCATCCTGACTGCTATGCATATTTTCAATACATAATCTAAGCATATCAGTAATGATTTAACTTTTACACTCTACCATAATAAAATTATAATTATTATATCAAAAAAATATATAACTGACAATGTATAAACGATTATTCTTTTGTATTGTAAGTTGCTATAATTTCATCCAGAATAATGTGGAAAAAGAATATTATTAAGGTTGTTGATAAAGAAGAAAATGCCGATTAATATATATATAAATATATAAATGGAGGCTGCTATGTGGGCTTACGAAAGTGTTTTTTATCAAATATATCCTCTTGGGTTTTCAGGAGCACCCTTTGAGAATGATGGTGTGCTTAACCACCGCATTTTAAAGGTTAATGACTGGATACCACATATTAAAAGATTAGGTGCTGATGCTATATATTTTTCTCCTGTGTTTGAATCTGACACTCACGGATATAATACAAGAGATTATACAAAGATAGACACAAGGCTTGGTACTAATAAAGATTTTGCCAACGTGTGCTATAATCTTCATAATGAAGGAATAAAGGTTGTTCTTGACGGCGTATTTAATCATGTTGGCAGAGGTTTCTGGGCTTTTCAGGATGTGTTAAAGAACAGGGAAAGTTCCCCTTATATCAACTGGTTTGCAAGAATAGATTTTAATGGTAATTCTAATTATAATGACGGGCTCTGGTATGAGGGCTGGGAAGGCTGTTATGACCTTGTAAAGCTTAACCTGTATAATGAAGATGTTATACAGCATATTTTTAATGCTATCAAAGGCTGGGTTACGGAATTTGATATTGACGGCTTAAGACTTGATGTTGCTTACTGCCTCAATCACGATTTTCTTAAAAGATTAAGAAGCTTCTGTGACAGCTTAAAACCAGACTTTTTCCTGTTAGGAGAAACACTGCACGGCGATTATAACCAGATTATGAACGACGAAATGCTTCATTCAGTTACTAATTATGAGTGCTACAAGGGTCTTTATTCAAGCTTTAATTCAATGAATATGTTTGAAATTAACCATTCACTTTTAAGGCAGTTCGGACCTGAGAACTGGACACTATACAAAGGTAAGCATTTACTATCTTTTGTTGACAATCACGATGTCACAAGAGTTGCAAGCATACTGAATAACATCCGTCACCTTCCTTTAATATATGCTCTTGCTTTTGGTATGCCAGGAATACCTTGTGTATATTATGGAAGTGAATGGGGTGCAACTGGGCGTAAAGAAGATGGTGACCCTGCCTTAAGAGCCTGCTTTGACACACCTGTCTTTAATGAATTATCTGACTGGATTGCAAAGCTTGCCAATGCTAAAAAGATATCACCAGCATTACAATATGGTAACTTCTCATCTATAATCCTCACTAATGAACAATGCGTATTCTTAAGAGAGTGGCAGGGTGAGCGTGTACTTGTTGCAATAAATGCCGCTGACTACAATTATTCTGCCTCATTTAATATGGGCTGTGACAAAGCATATGACCTTATAACCGATAGAGAAATACAGTTAAATAATGGATTGGAATTACCGGGATATAGTGCATTTTTCTTAAAATTATAACTACCCTGTCACACCACGCAATATCTTTTAATATGTTGCGTAATAATAAAATCAAAACAGAGAATAGAAAGTATAATCGGAGCTTCTCCTCCAATATACAACTTTCTATTCTCTGTTTTTATAATAATATTCTCTATAAGAATATCCTATACCTTTATATTTTCTTATGTCTTATGACATCCGCAATTCTTAGTACTATAACAGCTACGATAGCAGCGGCTACGGCAATCCATACCCAGACTGGTACATTATGAATATTAAAACATCTTACATTTATCCACATCTGATTAATTCTCGCTGTTTCGTCATTATCAAAATACTGCATAATAGCACTTCTATGCATTACTTCTTCCGTTGGATACTGTGCTGACAACATTCCTTCTGTCTGCGCCTTAGATGTTCTTAATATATATCTTGAATCATTAGATACTCCTGAGAAGAAATATCCTAAAGAATAATCTATTGCATCAGCCTCACTTATTGTATCATCCTCTTCCATAAGTGACTCAAGACCATAATTCCATTTTAAATAATCATATATAACAGGACTCTGACCACCTGATATAACTGATGTATAGCCAATATAGTACATATTTCTTACTGCATTTTCTGGCATAGATACGAAATTAACAAATGCTTCTGCTGCCTTCTTCTTTTCTGAATTGCCATTAATTCCTGATTTTAACATCGCCCAGCCATCAAAATACATATTAGTACATTCTTCTGGAATAGCAAAATTAAGCTCGACATCATTAGCTTCTGCCTGCTGCATTATGTATACAGCATCACCTGACCACTGATAGCCAGCACTGATCTTACCTGTAATAGCATCAATCTTACCACTGTCAGTTTCAAATGAATATACATTATCTTTAACCTGCTGAAGATATTCTAATACTTCATCAACTGTATCCTTTGATGTGTCATTCATCTCCTCTGCCAGCTTATCAGTATAATCTGCCTGCCTGATAAAATCCTGTGACCTTAACTTATCAGACTTGATTGCACCAATTGCCGCAAACATAGTATCTCTTACATTATCCTTAACAGTAATCATACGTCTGAACTTATCATTATTAATAATCTTCCATGTCGATGCCTCTTGTTTTGTAACATCTTCTGGATTATATATAATACCTGTAACACCCCACATATATCCAGCAGCATATTTACTCCAAGGTTCACCATTGATTGTATTATTATCAAAAGTCTGCTTTATAAATGGTGAAACACCTTTTGCATAATAATTCTCTTTGATTCCTGTGTCGTAGAATTCATCAGAAAATGGTTCAAGCCAGCCCTCAGTCATAAGCTTCATAAACATATATTCTGAAGGACATATTAAATCGTACTCATCACCTAATGTAAGCATATTGTAAAGTTCTTCATTAGTTCCAAGACAGCTATATTCGACATTAACCTTCTTGCCATATGTCTTATAATACCATTCAGCAAAATCATCAACCATAGAATTATCGCCCATGATATCTGTGCTCTCAAGATCTATTGTTTCATCAGCGTTCCAGCCGCCTTCATCTATATACTCTTCCCAGTTACATATTCTAAGTGTAATTGTATCGTTATCTGCCGCCTCTGCTTTAGTAGAATTAAATCCTTTCCACACTCCTGTTATACTTCCAGACAGCATTTCAACAGCCAAAATCATAGCAAGCGAAACTTTTATAACCATTTTAGTCAAATGTCTGATATAAGATGTAATATCTATAATCACATTTTTATTCATTAATGTTTCTCCTTCTGAGCTTCATTCTTTATAGGTGCAAAATTCATAACAACTTCAACTATAACTACAATCAGGAATATAATTGTCGATAATGCCCATAATGCAGTCCTAATATTAGTCTGCGAACCCTTTGTTGCATTAACAACATATGTACTTATTGTATCAAATGTTGCCGGTTTCGTATAAGTCGCCACAAAATAATCATCAAGTGATAAAGTAACTGCCATAACAAATCCTGATATAATACCTGATGCAATCTGAGGTATAATAATATGAATTAACGTATATCCCGGTGTTGCTCCAAGGTCAAGTGCAGCCTCATAAAGACTTGGGTCCATCTGCTTTAACTTGGGAACAACCGCAAGATATACAAATGGTGCACTAAGCACTGTATGTCCTATTACAAGTGGAATATAAGTATTCTTGCTTACCCCGAATACAACAACCAGAAGAATACATAATGAAAAACCTGTCACGACATCGGCATTAACAACTGGTATCTGGTTAAGAACTGACATTGTACCATTAACATTTTTCTTAGAATAAAATGCTCCAATTGCACCTGTTGTTCCAAGTATTGTAGCAAGCACCGCACTTCCAATTGCAAGTGCAATTGAACCTATAATCATATCTATAAGCTCTGGTGTTGTAAATAATGTCACATAATTATGGAACGAAAATGAATGAATAGCCCCAATATTAGGTGAATCTGTAAAACTATATACTGCTAATATAAGAATCGGAACATACATAAATATAAGTACAAGACCGATAATTGCATATTTAACACATTTTTTAAACATACCTGTCCTCTTTCCCGTCACATATATCTACAGCCTGCGTCCTGAACCTTCATTATCGCTGTCTGCTGATATAAGACTGATTATACATATAATTATAAGAAGTATAAGTGCTATCATTGAACCATTGTTCCAGTCGTATGCACTAAAATAGCTTCCTATAAGACTACCCATAATATATGTACTGTTATAAAGCATATCAAGCACTACATAATTAGTCATCGCTGGCAGGAACACCATTGATATTCCACTTATAATTCCCGGTACAGATAATGGCAATATAATCCTTATAAATGTCTGAAAATTATTAGCCCCCAGATCATTTGCTGCTTCTATAATGCTGTTATCCATTTTCGATAATGTTGTATATAATGGGAGTATCATAAATGGAAGAAAATCGTAAGTCATTCCAATAACTGTATTAATAAATGGATAAAATGCAAGATTACCTTCTATTAATGAAAGAACTTCCTTAAGTGCTGTAATTCTAAGTGTAAAGTTAATCCACATTGGAAGCACAAAAAGCATAAGAATAACTGCTTTTCTTTTAATCTCGCTCTGTGCAAGTATGTATGCAACTGGATACGCTATTAAAAGACACACTATAGTTACAACAAATGCCAGTGCAAAACTGTAACACAATGTTCCAAGTGTGTTAGGATCTGTAAAGAAATTACAGAGATTACTTACTGTAAACTGTCCCTGTCCATTGGTAAATGCATAATATATCAATACAAGCAAAGGGGCTGCAACAAATAATAAAAGGAATATCCCATAAGGAATTCCAAGCTGCTTACGCGATAATACATTATTCATCTTTATTAATTCCTTTCCCTTTACTTACTTTTTTAACTGGAACTTCATCTTGTCTTCTAGCATAACAAGCCCTACAGCATCGTCCATATTCCACAGGTACTCATCATCTACAATAAGGTCGTGTCCATATTCTGTTCTTATAACGTAACTGTAATGGTCACCCTTATAGATAAGGTTGATAATATGTCCAGATACAAGACCTTCCTCCACATTATCACTCATTCTTATATCATATGGCTGGATTGAAACCATAACCTTTAACTTAGCCGTATCAATAGCCTCATTATTCTCATCAACTAAAACATTGTTCTTCATACTTGATTTAGGAATAACTTTTGTTAAATCGCAATTAATAACCTTGCCATTAAAATCAAGTGTATAATCACTATTAATATTAGTAACAAAGCTTGTTGTATGGTCCTCAGCAAGCATAATATGAATTCCGTCCGGCTCAAGCTTCATACCAATTCTTTCACCGACAGAATAACATTTGGTCGTTCTTATAACCATTTCGTACTTGCCCGATTCAACAGTAACCTCATAGTGCATACCTTTGAATATAACCGACACAACTTCGCCCTCAATAATTCCGTCCTCTGGCTTAGTTATAATTACATCTTCCGGTCTTACAACAACATCGACAAGCGTACCCTCTGGAACATCGTCCATTCCTATGAATTCACCACCGCAAAATCTTACTTTCATATGTCCTGTCATAATACCTTTGAAAATGTTACTTTCACCGATAAAGTCAGCTACAAATGCATTCTGCGGCTCATTATATATATCCTCAGGCGTACCAATCTGCTGTATCCTGCCTTCTGAAAGAACAACAATCTTATCAGACATTGTAAGTGCTTCTTCCTGATCGTGTGTTACATATATAAATGTAATTCCAAGTTCATCGTGCATATGCTTCAATTCAATCTGCATTTCCTGACGCATTTTCAAATCGAGTGCACCTAACGGCTCATCAAGCATAAGAATTTCCGGCTCATTAACCAAGGCTCTTGCAATTGCAATTCTTTGCTGCTGTCCACCTGATAAGGTAGATATCTTTCTATTCTCAAACCCCTCAAGGTCAACTATATCAAGAACTCTCTTTACTTTCTTTCTAATCTCCTCTTTTGGCAGCTTTTTAAGTTTAAGTCCAAATGCTATATTGTCATATATATTCATATGTGGAAATAAAGCATATCGCTGGAACACCGTATTAATTGGTCTTTTGTTAGCTGGAAGCTGTGATATATCTTCTCCATTAAGAAGTATTTCTCCACTTGTTGGCATCTCAAATCCTGCTATCATTCTTAATGTAGTAGTCTTACCACATCCGGATGGTCCAAGAAAAGTGACGAACTCTCCTCTTTTTACTTCAAGATTAAAATCGTCTACAGCCTTAAATCCATTATCACTATATACTTTACTAATATGTCTTAATTCTATTATATTATCTGCCATCGTTCTCCTTTTGCACCTCGTGGTTAATTTATTAATTCAGCATATATGCCTTATTACTTCTATCTGTTATTTTAATAATTATACATAGATTTATCAATAATAATCTTCAATATCTCATTATATTGTTACTTTATTGCCTTATTATTCTATTACTTTATTATTTAGTCTGCCTGTCAGGTACGTTGACTATACTATCTATCTTCTGCTTTAATATTGACAGGCTTCCCATTCTCTTTAATGCCATATCAGACTGCTCCTCCATCTGCTTTAGCTTCTGCGTATTTCCCATTGTCTTATATACATTTTTATAAAATTCCGCATTATAATACTCTGCAACCGCTATGCTTTCATCCAGTTCATTGTCCTGAATATTATCTATCACAATCTTATCCCTGCTGGCATAATCTACTGCCCTGCCATATTCATCATTCTTATACAGGTTCATAAACCAGCGTGTATTATATGTCCTGTTCTCATCATTATAATTCTCTGCTACCGCTATTATCATCGCAGCATTAAGAACAACAAGAATTACAATAATTATATCCATAATAATTAATCTGCTTTTCTTCATAATAATCCTCATTCCTGCGCACATTTTGCGCATATCGGCTTTGTGTCAAATGTATACAAACATAAATCCTGCGTATAAAAAATCCATTTTCACATCTATCCTCTTTGTATAAGGCACTGCTCAATTCGTGCGCTTGAAAATGTATCAATAGCCTCTAAATCCTCATCTGTAATGTGATAATATTTCTTAAGCAGTACTCCCATATCTTCCCGCATTTTGTTAAGATACTTTTCATTGTCTGATGTCATAGTTACTTCTTTATCTTTATATGCCGATAACTGTGTATAGTAGTAAAACTGCGAAAGATAATATGCCAGATTAGACACATCTGACTGTGTAAGATTATAATTATCACTATCGTTAGTATTCATAAATCCCACTGACCACACATAATATCTTACACCCATAAGAACCGAATATTCTTTATCAAATGCTTTATTATCAAGAGCATCTATCTCATCACTATAATCCGATAATTCCTTATAACTACTGCTATCAAGATATGAATATATTTTATTACTTATTTCTGTATAATTATTCGTTATTGCTGATTTCTTTACAGCCTTTTTTACAGAGCCAGTTAATGCAATACCAATAAATGCTATAAGAAGCAGTGCAATAACAACTGCGGGTATTGCAAATGCGTAAGCTTTCTTTGAATTACTGTCCGCCTTATTATGTACATTCTTTTCTGTATTATTGAAATCTTTATCATACCTGTCTATGGCTTTTTTATGACTTTCTGTATAATACTTATCTTCCATCTATTATCTCTTTTCTTATATTATTAACGGCAATGCTTTCGTTGTGTCTGTCAATTGCTTTTACAGAAAATATAGCTGCCACCAGTATGATTACAACCGCCAGTACAAGGACAAGCACTTTTACAGCCTCTTCTACAATTATTTTTTTATTAATATCAGCAAGTTCTGCCAGCCTTTGCCTAAGTCCTGCCAGTCCTTTCATATATGATTTTTCCTGTCCATAATAATTGGAATTGCCACAATATGGACACTGGCTGAGATTTTTATTAAATTCTGCGCCACACGAAGGACATATCACATTCATTTTATTATTCATACTTATTTTTCACACTTTCTTCTATAATAAGTTGGATTTGCGTACTATCCGCCGTCCTTATAGCCTGCACCTGTTCATCACTCACATAAAAATATGTCTTTAATATTGCATCCATATTCTTATAAATCTGTTCTACCTTCTCATCAGACGTATCTCCAACCGCAAGTTTTCCATATATATAATGAAGGTTATCCAAATCATAAAATTCATCCAGCAGACCACAAATATCTGTCAGTGCCTTATTCTTATAAAATATATTATCCGCGGCAAGATATTCACTTATATAATTATTCACAAATATGTATATCTGTGCAGCCTCTATCTGTGGGTGATAATCAAGATACGGACCATCTGACCAGCCTGATATATTAATGCTGTCACTATAATTAAAGAAATCATAGTAATCTTCATTCTCCCAATATCTGTCTAACGTGGCTGTCACCGTATCATATTCACTAACAGCATTTTTCTGCTTAATAAAATACCAGTCGTGTGTAAGCATATACACCACCAGACCAATAAACATTGCAAGAAGCACCGCTATAGCCACTCCACGCACAAGCACTTTTACTGTATACAGCTGCTGTGCGCTTATTGATTTTTCCGCCGTATTAACTTTTGACTGATATTTGTCATAATCTTTTTTATAGGCTTCCCCTGCCCTATTCTTCCTGCCACAATGCGGACACACCTCATCGGTCAGATTAAGCACTGCCCCACAATACTGACATTTCATATTAAATGTACTGCCTTTATAAATATTCTCCCTTTCCACGCTTTCCCTCACTTTTTCTCTCTTTTATGCTATTTATAGATAATTATTTATTGTATATACGAATAAAATGTATTATTTTATACTATACTTTAATATAATATATATTTTTCATATTAACTAAGCGTAATATGCTAAAATCTTCTTTGATGAAATATTCTTTAATGAAACATACGTTATTATAATATATAATCAGTCTTATTGCATTAGTTTATATTTTGTTTTTATAATTCACATTTTACTCACATCTTTTACATATCACGTTCACATTTTCCCTCTAATATAATCATTGTTGAAAGACATATGACATTGCTTTCAATAAACTTTTTCATAAACAGATAACTACCTACTCCCTTAAATTTGTAGTTATCACTCTCCCAAAAAGAACCTGAATGATAATCATATCAATTGCCACTTGATATCATTATCATTCAGGTTCTTTTAGTTTATTTATTAAATATTGTAATCACTTTAATTACTTTGCTGTTTCTATCAAAATATTTTATCCTATAAGTCCTACTTTGCATTAACCCCTGCGATATCCTTAATCACCTCTCCAGCAATTATAAGCCCTACAACAGATGGCACAAATGCCACGCTTCCCGGAATATCACGTCTTTCTGTACATTTGTGTTCTGCTCCTGGTGGGCATATGCAGTTAGTACGACAGCTTATCGACATATCCTCGATTGGCCTTGTTGGCTGTTCTTCTGAATATACAACCTTAAGCTTCTTAACGCCACGTTTCTTAAGTTCACGGCGCATAACCTTCGCAAGAGGACACACCCTTGTCTTATATATATCTGCAACCCTGAATGCTGTCGGGTCCAGCTTGTTACCAGCACCCATACTGCTTATAACAGGAATTCCAAGTTCATTTGCTTTCATAATAATTGAAATCTTAGCTGTAACAGTATCTACCGCATCAATTATATAGTCATACTCATCAAATGGAAATTCATCAGCATTTTCTGGAAGAAAGAAACAATTATGAATTCTTACATCAACATTTGGATTAATCTCCAACATTCTCTCTTTCATAACCTCTGTCTTATACTTTCCAACAGTTTTTCTTGTTGCTATAATCTGTCTGTTTAGATTAGTAAGACATACTTTATCATCATCTATAAGGTCAAATGCACCTATGCCACTTCTTACAAGTGCTTCACAGGCATAACCGCCTACTCCGCCTATTCCAAATACAGCAACTCTCTTATTAGCTAGTTCCTGCATTGCACTTTCACCTAGCAATAATTGTGTTCTTGAAAACTGATTTAACATCTTTATCTCCATTCTGAATTATTAATTACTAAACCTACCAATATGGTAGTATTTCAATAAGAGATTATATTATAATCAGAAGTTTCTGTCAAAGCAATACTTTCATTACTATTCCATACATTTTCTTCTATATATTTATACCTATATATTTTCTTCTATAGTATATTCATATCTATATATTTTTATTTATATATTCGTATTTTTATATTTACATCAATACATTTATTTATATATTCTCATTTCTTATTGTTTCTATAATATTCTGCTTTCTTATCTGTGCTATCGAATATTTCATAATTCCAAGAAGCAGTATAATTACAACAATAACCGACATAACTATAGCTAGTAATGGTAAAGTGTATTTTAACTGCGATTCTCCTGCCGAAATATATATGACATAAGAAAGTATTGTTCCTGACACTACACCGATTATAAGAGCCTTACTTCCATAAAATACACTTTCCAGCCTTATCATTTTATCAAATTCCTTCTTTGTCATACCTATCGACTGAAGCATTGCAAACTCTTTACCTCTTAATTCCATTCCCGTTGTAACAGTATTAAATATATTGGTTATGCCAATCAATGAAACAATAGCAATAAATCCATATAAGAATATCTTCATTGTCAGAATAAGTTTTTCATCGTTTCTTCTTTCCTGTGCGGCATTAAATATGTAATTCTGCCCAATATTAAATTCATTGACAAGTATATCCTGTGCTTTATCAGGATCGTCACAGTTAATATTAAGAAGTGTGCTATCTGTATTCTTAGTATCAATTCTGTTCATATAATCGTCACTCACAATAAGGTATCCATAAGAAGTATAAGCATTGTCATATCCAAATGGTCTTTCATTGCTGAGTGCCACAATCCTTATATCGTATAATGTTGTATCATCTGACGATTTACTATTATCCAATGATTTACTGCTGTTTGAAGTATCAATTCTATAAGTTAATACATCACCGGCTTTATAGCCATCGTATATATTAAAATATTTTATATCATTACCATTGTTAATATACTGATATGTATTATCTACAAGTATGCCTCCGCTCTGTGCAGTTTCCTTGCTGATGCCAAGCTTTTTAATATACTTTCCATATTCTTCATTACCTAATGAAATAATACTTATATAGTAACCATTATTTTCTGCTAAACCTGCCTCATATTTATTTACTTCCTTATAATCACTACTATACTTTGGTTCATCTTTTAATGAAGCATAAAAGCCTCTTGCAAATGTAAAATCAGTTATATTCGTTTCATTATTTATCCTGTTCACTATATTGCTTACTTTTTTATTGGCCTCATCCACAGACATACTTTTATATGAAGACATATACACCCTTAAATCTATCTTATCATTGGCATATCTATTAACTGATTCTGTTAATAAACTCATAAAACCATATAAAGCAATAAATGTTGATACACTTAAAGCAATAGATATAGTAATTACCCTGTATTTTCTCTTGTTACGCTTCATATTCTTATATGCCAGAACGCCACCTTCTCCCCATACTTTACCGATTAATTTAGGTGTCTTTAATGACTTAGACTTTATCTTAATATCTTCACTATGATTGATAGCCATTATTGGTGACATTCGCGAAGCCCTAATTGCTGGTACTAATGCCGACAATACAATCGTAACTATCGCAAGTACAATTGATAAAAGCACTCCTAATAAAGAAGGTGCATACACAATGCTCATTTCAAATGTATCAATAAGCATTTTGTTACTTAATACGACAAGTATATAACTTGCTGACAGACCCCCGCCTATGCCTGCTACAATACCTATTACACCCATAAACGCAGCTTCAAAAAATACATTTTTTCTAATCTGGCGTGGCGTAGCACCAATTGAAGCTAACATTCCGTACTGTTTAGTTTTCTGGTTAATAGATATAGCAAAGCTGTTACTTATACATACCGCTGAAGTTATAATAATTATAACCATAACAACAGCCGCCATATTATATACAAATGCAACACTTGAATCATAAAACACTTCATACTTTATAATACTGTTATTAATGTAATATGAATGTGCCTTATCAAGCTGGTTCTTTAATATACCTGCCTCTTCATCTGTTGGACTGCCTGAATACTGCTTGCTAAATAAAATTCTATCGACACCTAATATATCCGCAATTATATTATATCTGTCTTTAAGTACATTTTTATGAAACCTGATATATATGTCCGATTTATTCAAAGATGTATCTGACTTATTTGCAAATGTAATGACCGAATAACCCGGTGCAGTTCTTGGTTCTTCACCATATGGAAGCCTGTCACATATTCCCACAACCTTATACGTCTTAGTCTTCTTTACATCAAGCAGCTCATCTTCTCTATAATCATCATTCTGATAAAGTTTTTTACCATTATATGTCCTGTCGCCTATATCAAATGTAATCTCGTCTCCAAGATTGTATTTAACACCGCCATTGGTCTTAATATGACTTGATATAACTATTTCGCTGTCATCTTCTGGAAGTCTTCCTGATGTAACATTTATTTCTGCCTTTTCAAATGTATCATTATCAAGTGCCTCAATATATACATAAGGCTTACTGTCATTAACACAGTCCTCAAGCACAGCATAACCTATTTCGTGCATTTCGTAATAACTTTCCACCTGCCTGTTATTAATAACTGACTCCTTTTCCTTATCAGTCATATCATATAAGAGAAGATGAAAATCTCCATCTACCTTCTTTGCTCTTAACGTTATGCTTTCTTTTAAACTTACCGCCATAGCTGCAACTGCAGTAAGAAGTGCTGTCGCAAGTATAATACCAATAATTGTAACAATTGTTCTTTTTTTATTAAGCTTTAGATTCCTTATTGTCAACCTGTTAAGTATCTGCATATAAACTCTCCTTTCCAGCCCGTTTCATAAATTTACATAATTCTATATCTTATAAAATCTTATAAAATTATGAAACTATTTATATAAGGCTCGTGCCTGTTCATAATCTTTATACAAGCCTGCCATCTTCAATTCGTAATATTCTGTCTGCAATCTTCGCAATTTCAAGATTGTGGGTAATCATTACAATTGTCTGATTATATTTCTGATTAGAGAGTTTTAATAATTCTACGATTTCATCACTTGAACGTGAGTCAAGATTTCCTGTCGGCTCATCAGCAAGAAGTATAGCTGGGTGATTAATAAGTGCTCTTCCAATTGATACCCTCTGCTGCTGCCCACCTGATAACTGGTTAGGCAGATGTGTCACCCTGTCCTTTAAACCAAGAGTGTTGATAAGCTCATCAAGTTCGCTTTTGTCTGGTGTCCTGCCATCAAGCTCACAAGGTAAAGTAATATTTTCCTTGACATTAAGAATTGGTATAAGGTTATAGAACTGATATATAAGCCCTACCTGTCTTCTTCTGAATATTGCTATCTTGTCACTATTCAGGGAATATATATCCTCACCCTGTATATACACTTTTCCGCTTGTTGGTCTGTCCACTCCGCCAAGCAGGTGAAGAAGTGTCGACTTACCACTTCCTGAACTTCCCACTATAGCTACGAACTCGCCTTGTTCCACACTGAATGAAATATCATTTACTGCAAGTACAGCATTGTCATCTTTGCCATACTGCTTAACAAGATGTTCTACCTTTAATATCTCCATATACTGCCTCTCTTTCTGTCGCACATATAGATTATAAATATGCGTTGCTTTATTACATATCTCAATATACACAGGTAAAATGACATTTCGGTGACATTTATTTTATGTATTTAACTATAAATGTTGTCTTTTCATCATCAGACTCCACACTTATATAGCCTCCCTGCTTCTCAATCACTGCCTTAGCAAGCGGAAGTCCTATTCCCATACTGTTATCTTCGTATTTAGCTTCACTATAATAACGTTCAAATATCTGCTTCTGTCGTTGGTCACTCAGTTTATCACCTCTGTTTGTTATATACACTGCTGTATACACATCATTATCTGTTATATTTATCTTTACAGTACCTTTATGTCTACTATGTTCAATTGCATTTTTAATAATATTCTGTAACGCTTCCCTGTTCCAGTTGTAATCGCCATTTATATAGATGTCCGATTTGTTCAATTTATTCACTTTATTATCTGACCCTTTATGAATATTATCTGTATTTGAATTATGAACATATATGTCTATACTAACAGCTTTAATCTCTGCTATAACCTCAAGATTACCTACCGCTTCTTCTATAATCTTATTAATGGAAATGTTCTCGTTATTGAACTCCACCACACCCGCATCAATTCTTGACAACTTAAGCATAGTCACAATCATCCAGCTCATTCCATTAACCTGATTTAAAGCTTCATATATGAATTTCTTCCTTGTAGCATATTCCATATCAGGATTATCATTAAGATTATCCAATAGAATCTGAGTTGAGGTAAGTGGTGTCTTTAACTGGTGTGATATGTCAGATACCGACTGTGCTAACATAACCTTTTTTATTCTGGCTGAGTCTGCCTGTTCCTTCATATATACCATAATTTTATATAACGAATTCTTAAGACTGCTAAGCTCATCTTCTGAATTATCATTTATTTCCAGCTCATAATTACCGCGTGATATTTTATCCATATAATCCTGCAATTGGCCGATGGCATTCTTTCTTCTCCTCAAATATATGTAAAAACATATAATAAACAATACCGACATTACACCAATAATTAAAGTGCTGACTATTATATTGACATTTCTTATGTCACTCATATCTTTAATATAAAATGTATTATCTGTTATTCCATTTTTTCTTAATATACTGTAAAATTCTTCTGATGTTGTACTGCTTTCAAGTTCACCGTAGGACTTATTTAATATAATCGCAATTTCTTCCATATCAAAGTCCGGATACTGGCTGATTACATTTTCAATAATACATCTTATATATGTATTCTCCATATTCTTGTACTTATTAGTATACCAGCCTATCCATGATATATATACCACTACGCCGACAACCAGCACTGCACCTGTTAATAACAGACTTTTAACAGCCTGCTTATTCTTATATGTACCCATATTTTCTCCAATCTGTTATTATATTTTCATATTCTTTCTAACACATTATAATATTCTGTCCATTCTGCTGATATAATATATTGCAGATTGCTCTAATCTGACAATCTGTAACCTACACCCCTCACCGTCACAATAATATTACCTTCTTTATCGCCTATCTTCTCACGAAGCCTTTTGATTGTAACTGTAAGTGTATTATCATTTACAAAGTTACCTGCTGAATCCCATATATGTGATAGTATTTCTTCCCTTGTAAATACTTTTTTAGGATTTTGTAACAAAATTTTTAATATCTCAAATTCAAGCTTTGTAAGCTTAATTTCATTATCTTCCTTGTACAATTTTCTTATATCAACATTCATCTTTAAACCGGCATATGTAAGCTCATTGCCGCTCCGGTTTCTTCTTAGCACATTCTTAATTCTCGATAGAAGTTCCATATTGCGGAATGGCTTTATAACATAATCATCTGCACCTAACTCCAACCCCATTACAACATCTTTCTCCTCATCTTTAGCTGTAAGAAATATGACAGGGGCTATATCATCAGCTTTAATCTTTCTGCAAAGTGAAAAGCCATCCCCATCAGGAAGCATTACATCAAGTATGACAATATCTATGTTCCATACATCACCAGCTCCAATTAAAGCTCTATATTTTTCAGTTTCCTTTGCATTATCTAATATCTCCTTTGCCTGATATGCACTTCTTGCAACCCTGACATTATAACCATTATTGGTAAAAAGGTATTCTAACCCCATAATTATTGCTTCGTTATCCTCTATTAATAAAATATTACTCATATCTTTTCTCCAATCTTAATTCTTAATTACACAGTTATCATAATACTACTGTTTAATACACTTTATTATTTAATCAGCTATTTTTCTTATTTTTCTTAAGTTCACATTATTATATAATTTATACAATAAAATATTTTAATTGTATACCCTGTTTAATATATCCATACAAATATAGTTTCATTATTAAATAATATTTATCAATTTTGTCTGGAATTGAATTATTTTGATTGTATTTGAATTATTTTACGAATTGTATAAACAATAATTTTCGTGTATAATACATACCTGTAGTTTATACTATCAGGGGGAAACTTATATGTTTATAGGGAATTGTAACGTAACTGCTGAACTTGTCAGCTTAATTGTGGCCGGATTTTTGACATTTCTTATGTTATACTCCAATCCAAGAAAGACGAGTTCATACCAAATCATTCATTATGGAATACTTTTATCGATGATATCTATCGCCACGCAGCTTGCATTTTTTTATAGTCAGGCTCACACCGATATGTTTAACAGAGAATTAAGATTATTCCTGTCGTTAGCATTTTTAGCAGAATACCTTGCATTACTAATGATGCTCTATGTGTATATATGTCTTCTTTCAACAAGGACATTACATCACACGAAAAATCTGCAATCAAAAGTATTATCATTCGGCTGTACTTATGCTATTGCTGTTTTTGCATTTGCAGTATCTGGTAAATTACCGGATATAATTGATGGTTTACTGCCATTAGAATATTATATTAATTTTTATGCTATCTTTGGCATAATAACCTGTTTAATATGCCTTTTATCCATATTATTAAATAAACATTCAATTCCAAAGGTAGTCAATAAATATGCTTTAATATTTATTCCAGTAGATTTCATAATGCTTTCAGTTCAATTTATGACAAGCAATATAATATTTTCAAGTCTCACATATGTATTACCATTTTTAATATATTATATATTATTTCACAGCAATCCATATGATGAACTTATTGGCTGTCAGAATATGCACTCCTTTGAAGCAAGATTTACAGACAGTGTATCAATGAAACGTAAATTTCTCGTTGTATACCTTAACTTTCCTCAGCTTAAAAATGTAAATTATGCTATTCATAATGAAAAAGTTGAAGAAACAGCCGCTAATGTATGCAGACGAATTGAAAAGCTTCATCATATGGTTCATATTTACCGATTTACCAATGATGAATTTGCTATGATTTTATATATCAAGGATGAAAACAAAATAAAGCAGTTTCTCAATAATGTGGAGATGGCAATAATTGATTATATGACTGCTTCATCTTACACAATTAACTACAGAATAGCTGCTATCCAGAGCAATCCTGTTGTATCATCAACACATAAGTTAAGCTCAATGTCAGCCTACCTTTTTAATAAAATTGCCAATGAACCTGGCAATCAGTGTTATCTTGCTACAGATAAGGATTACAAGGAATTTCACGAGGCATACAAGATTGAACAGCTTCTTCTTGATATCCGCAATAAGAATGACCTTGATGACGAACGTGTATTATGCTATGCACAGCCTATATTCAGTGTTAATAACAACAGCTTTAGAACAGCCGAGGCACTTATGCGCCTCTCACTTGATGGAACAATCATATATCCGGATAAGTTCATACCTATTGCTGAGAAGAATAACTGTATTCATACTTTAACGCGAATAATTCTTAACAAGGTATGTAAGATTGTAGCTGAATTTGAGAAGAAATATGACTTTGATGCAATAACTATCAATTGTTCATCATCAGAATTATCTAATCGTAATCTTTTTGATGAACTTATGGCTATAATTAATTCCAATAATATTATGCCAGAACATATCCGTCTTGAACTTACAGAAAGTGCTATGTTTGATGATTTCAATATGGTTATTCACAATATGGAAAAGCTTAATGAGTCCGGTATCAAGTTCTATCTTGATGACTTCGGAACTGGATACTCTAACCTTGAAAGAATAATTGGCTGTCCATTTAACACAATCAAGTTCGATAAAACACTGCTTTACAAATCTCTTGATAACTCCGCTGTATCGGATATTGTATCTCACCTTACAAGCGTATTCAAGGAACAGGGATTTGTATTATTAATTGAAGGCGTTGAAAATGAAGAGCAGGCATCTTACAGCATAGATAAAGGCTTTGATTATATTCAGGGTTACAAATATGCTAAGCCACAGCCTGTTATTAATTTAAAAGACTACTTTGATAAGCTGGAAAGGGCTATATCTTAATATCTTACTTATCAGTGACATACTTATATAATATTATAATCGGTACTAAATTCCAATAAAATGGATTGTAATCAAATACCGACCTCTAATTGTTATGATTGATAATCTAACTATTATAGGTTGGTATTTTTTATATATGTAAATTGATGTTTTCCATAAATAAATATTTTTAATAATTACTTTTTCTTCTAATTATTAATATATTAATCCGCAATTCCTTATAAGCTAAATATAAAAAATGACCATTATACTTACCAATAATAAGTATAATGGTCATTATATATATGGGGATTTTAAATATAATCGTATAATAATACTACCACTAATTATTTAATCAATCCATTAATTCTATTCTTAATCAACATCCCACCAATTGTTGGCAGAGGTCTTTTCCTGTCACCCTTAGGTGCTGATTCTTTCTCAGCCTCAACAATTCGTTTCTTAATCTGTTCCATTTTATCATCTAACTGTGCAAGCTGGTTAGCACAATCTGATAATTCCAATGCAAGTATTTCAGCTTCGCTGTCTGGAATATTCTTCTTATATCTTAGCTTATGCTCAACACTTGCCCAAAAATCCATAGCAATAGTCCTAAGCTGAACTTCAACCTTCATTCTTCGTTTCTCATTCTGTAAGAATATCGGTATCTCAATAATAAGATGAAGACTTCTATAACCACTCTCTTTAGGATTCTTGATATAGTCCTTTTTCTCGATAAGTATTATATCGTCCTGCTGTAAAAGACAATCAGCAAGCATATATATGTCCTCTGTAAATGAGCATATTACTCTTATTCCTGCAATATCCCTTATATTCTGTTCGATAGATTCCATTGTAAATGGAATATTCTTCTTGTTAGCTTTCTTGATAATTCCTTCTGTTGACTTTATTCTTGTCTTGATAGTCTCTATAGGATTACGGTCATACTGTAAAGAAAACTGCTCATTAAGAACCTTGAACTTAGTCTCAACTTCCATAATTGCACATCTGTAATAAGCCATAAGTTCATTAAATGGCATTGTATTCTCTCTTATAAAATCAAAAACTTCATCTGACATAAGATTTTCTCGTATAAATCTCTGTTCTTCCTGTTTTAAAAAATCTTCAATACCCATTAGTTATTATAAGTTCCTTCCTGCTATTCGCTTGTAAAATGCTTTATCAACAGCACAATTATTCATTATGCAGTATATTCCTTCTAATATAAGCAAATGTATAATCTTCACCTTTCTCTGACAACATAACAAGTAATGAATACAATAATTTCTTAGTATTAGGATTAATTATATAATGATCCATTCCTCTCTTAAAATAATTCAAAGAATCTGCATCTGTATACTTATCTTTATTATATATCTTACTTGCAGCTACCCTGTCACAAAACATTTCAATAACATAATTAACAGGCATTTCCATTCCTATAAGACTTCCATCACCACCTTTAGCTGGATAATCTATCCAGTATTCATAGTGGTGCTTATTTCTTCCTTTATGATGAAGCCACGCTGTTGAACAGCCCTCTGCTTCCCTCTGTGCATTATTCGGACTTCTGTTACCATCCTGATAATACTTTACACCTGGAATAAACTCTGAAAAGCTATATTTGGATAAGTCGTGCAATAGTCCCTGCTTATACAGACCCACACGAAAACAATTCTTCATAACCTCTAACTTATGCGTATTAATAGTATGCAAATGTCCAAAAAAATTATGAAAAAACTTACCCGGCTTCATTACTGTCAATCCTCCATGCCTGATTTTATCCTAACAGTCCGTTTGTTAGAAATTGTTAATTATTAAACTATCTTACCACGCACATTATACAGTATTCATATAAGCAAATTCAAGCATTACAGCAAGTCTTAATACGAAAAATCGAAAAACTTAATAACTTTATATATTCTTTATTGATTAATCTCACATATTACCTTGATGCCTTTATCGCTTCATCATAAAAGTATTCCTGTGAGTTAATCGACTCTTCACCTTCTTTAATACCTTTATGGTAATAGTTGCCGTCACTTCCCATAATTCTTGCTTTAACATTATCTTTAAGCATTATATTAAACATATGTAATATACGCTCTTTAATACTTTCATCATATACCGGTCCAGCAACTTCGACCCTCTTAAGAGTATTACGTGTCATAAAATCTGCTGAGGAAATATACATCTTCATATCTGCACCCTTTCCGAATATATATATTCTTGAGTGCTCAAGAAATCTACCAACAATACTTGTGATTGTAATGTTATCTGTATATCCGGTTATTCCTGCAACCATACAGCTAATCCCTCTTATAATCATATCAATCTTTACCCCGCTCATAGATGCCTCAACAAGCTTCTCTATTATAACCTTATCTGTGAGCGAATTAATCTTTATTCCTATATAAGCTTCCTTTCCTTCTTTTGCAATAGCAATCTGCTCATCAATTAATGAAAGGATTTTATTCTGTAAGCACTTAGGTGCAACGAGCAAATGCTCTGTATTTTCAACAACATCTCCAAGTCCGAGATTATTGAATACATCTGCTGTCTCCTTGGCAATAGCTTCACTTGAAGTAAATAAAGCAAGATCTGTATATAATTTGGCAGTTTTTTCGTTAAAATTACCTGTTCCAATATGTGTTATATAACGAAAATCTTCTCCGTCTTTATATGTTATAAGACAAAGCTTTGAATGAACCTTGATATGGTCTATTCCGTATATAATCTTACAGCCTGCTTCTTCAAGCCTGCGTGACCATTCAATATTATTCTCCTCATCAAATCTTGCCCTCAGTTCAACAAGTACAACAACCTCCTTGCCATTCTCAGCCGCATCAATAAGTGCCTCTACTATCTGCGAATTCTTGGCAACACGGTATAATGTCATCTTAATTGACAGAACCCTGTCATCACCTCCTGCTTCATTAAGAAGCCTTATTAATGGATGCATACTCTCATATGGATAACTGAGCAATAAATCCTTCTTTGCAAGCTGGTCTATAAGCGGCTGTTTAATATCAATATTACTTGAATTCTGTGGTACACGTCTTTCATAGAACAATTCTCTCCTGCTTCTTAAGTCATCCTGTATCTTTGATATAAATGACATCTCAAGAGGTGACTCAGAATAAAATACCTGCTTCTTATCAAGCTTAAGTTCCTTACATAAAGCAGATATTACTTTATCATCAAGCACTCTTGAATATTCAAGCTTTACAGGACACAGCTTCCTTCTTTCCTTAATTAGCTGTTCCATAGTATCCCTGTAATCCATCTCTTCATCATAGAATGCTTCGTCCATATCTATATCTGCATTTCTTATAATTCTAATCAAAGACTTGCTCTTAACACTATATTTCTTAAATATCTTTGGAAGAAAATGCAGTATAAGTTCTTCAATAAGCATATACTTATGACTGTCTGATGGTATTGGAATAAGTCTGTCAAATACGCCATTACTGCACGGAACAACACCTATCTTGTCATTGTTCTTTGAACCAAGAAGTGCCACTGCATATATTTCTTTATTCTTAAGAAATGGAAATGGATTCTTCTTGCTTATAACCTGTGGTGATAATATAGGAAGAATTGAATTATTAAAATATTCCTCTAAATATACAGCATCTGAATATTCAACATCATTAAAACTTATAAGCTTTACTCCCTGCTCCTCAAATCTATACATAAGCTGCTGATATATCTTATCTTTCTTATGCAGTAATTCCCTTGTCTCACTAAAGACAGCATCAAGCTGCTCTCTTGCTGTCATAAGTGTCTTATTATCAAATCCTGCATTCTTATCGTGCTTATTTCCCTTAGCAAGCAACATCTGGTCATATAATGAACCAACTCTTACCATATAGAATTCATCAAGATTACTATTAAATATAGATACAAATGTTAATCTCTCACATAAAGGCACTTTTAAATCCGCAGCCTCATCAATTACTCTCTCATTGAACTTAAGCCAAGACAACTCTCGGTTAGCAAAATATGGCTTTGGTACATCAGCACCTGAAGCGTTGCTCTTAATATCTCCGAATAAAGCACTGCCATTTATCTCACCAACTAAAACATTACCCTTAACCTCATCGGCTGAAGTATTATTCTTAACCTCTGCCTGATATACATCTTTATTAATATATGCGTTATCTGAATTAATCTCTTTAAACTCTGGTTGATTCATCTCTTTATTATCACTGATATTCTTCTTATTATTAACTTCTTTATTGTCATCATTATTAATAGTCATATGAGCCTCTTTATCTTTCTTCCAAAATCCTAGTCTCCAAAACATATTCCCATCGCCTTTGCTTCTGTAATTATTCCCGCCTGTGGATCTACAGTCTTTAATCTGCCCGCAACTTTATTTAATTCAATCTTATCTATCTGATTATTGCGGACACATACCATATATCCATATTCTTTATTCATTATAAGTTCTGCTGCTTTAGCTCCTAACCTTGAAGCTAATACCCTGTCATAAGCACAAGGGCTTCCACCTCTTTGTACATGACCTGGTACAGTAACCCTTACTTCCTGACCTGTTCTATCCATAATACCTGCACCAATTCTGTATGCTGCTGATGGATAATGCTCCTTCTTTCTTACTTCTTTAAGTTCTTTCTTACTATATAACATTTCCTCTTTGGATATTATACCTTCTGCAACTGCAAGAATTGTAAAATGCTTTTTATCATTAATTCTTTTATTAATTGCTTCTACAACCTTATCTAAATCGTATGGTATCTCTGGTATAAGTATTACATCAGATCCACCTGCTATGCCCGCATGCAGTGTAAGCCAGCCTGTCTTATGTCCCATAAGTTCAACTATAAATACCCGGCTGTGTGATGCCGCAGTTGTATGTATACAATCTATGGTATTCGTTGCTATATCAACTGCTGACTGGAAACCAAAGCTTACATCTGTCCCAACCAGATCATTATCAATCGTCTTAGGAAGTGTTACAACATTAAGTCCTTCTTTATATAAAAGATTGGCTGTCTTATGTGTACCATTACCTCCCAATATTACAAGACAATCAAGCCCTAACTCCTTATATGTGTGCTTCATTGCCTCAACCTTGTCCTTACCATTCTCATCAGGTTCATTAATCTTCTTAAATGGTGTTCTTGATGTTCCAAGTATGGTTCCACCTATAGTTAATATCCCTGAAAAATCATTAATATCCATAAGCTTATATGTATTATTAATAAGTCCTCTATACCCGTCAAGAAAACCATATATCTGAACATCATCCACTTTATTGTAAAGACTTTTAGCTACACCTCTCATAGCGGCATTAAGTGCCTGACAGTCACCACCGCTTGTCAACATTCCTATTCTCATATTAATCTCCATTCCTGCACACATTTTTGTACATATCAAGCTTATGTCTAGTGTGCACAGACACAACCTCGCGTGTAAAAATTTATTTTTACACTTATATCTTTATCTTTGTTACTTATTATTTTCTATTGTACATTAAACAACTATCTAATATCTTCATTCTTGATATATTTCAATAAATTGCTTCATAGTTTTGCAATTTCTGACATTATATTATAGTAGTTATGTAAAGTTTAACGAACTTATATGTAAAATCTATGTAAATTAAATATACTATACAATGTATTCACATCTATACCAAATTAATATATTTATAGTATATCACACTATATTTTTACTGTACATATATATTTTAAAACTTATATACTTTTTATATATTCAATTAGATAAATTTCAACTAATACTAATTACATTTTTCAATGCATTATGATACAATAAGAAGCACTGAATTAGTATGCCGTTATCTATACATCGGCATTTATGGAGGATTAATATGACAAGAAAAGAGATTAATGAAATCAAATCACAATTCAATATAGAAGACTGTGGAATTCTTAAATTATGCGGATGTTATGTTGATGGTGAGAAGAATAAAGTCACAACTATTAATGAAACATTCCTCAATCTTCCTGAGGAAGAACGCCATAAATATATAGATATATTTAAAAAATGTCTTTCTGGCACACCAGGACGTAACCTTATTGATATGCAGTTTACTCTTGATGCCTACGGCGATAAACAGCCTCACGATTTTCTGCTTGAGCTAAGAGACAGCGAATTAAAAGACGAGAATAAACTCAATGAATTATATGATAAAATAATCGCCAACTATTATTATCCTGGCAACTACTTAATTCTTGTAATCAATCAGGCATATGATGTTCCGGGTATGACTGCAGATAATATTGCTATGGAAGACGCTTCTGATGAAGTGTATAACTACATTTTATGCTGTATCTGTCCGGTTACCCTCTCTAAACCTGGGCTTGGATATTTTGAAAATGATAAGACTTTCCACAATCAGGTTCAAAGCCATATGGTTGACAATCCTGACATAGCATTTCTTTTCCCAGCCTTTAATAATCGGAGTGCTGATGATGAAAAAATTCTGTATCACTGTAAAGATATAGATGATTTCCAACAGAATTTTCTTACATATGTACTTAGCTGTGAAATTCCACTTCCAGCCAATGTACAGAAAGAAACCTTCAATACATTAGTAACTGAAACACTTGGTGATGATTGTAACTATGAAACTGTTAAAAATATTCACGACAACCTCAATGAAATAATTGATGAACACAAAGCTGTTTCAAGCGCTCCTGTAATGCTTGATAAGACTGAAGTTAAGGAAATTCTTGAAAAAAGCGGCGTAAAAGAAGAAAAGCTTGCTGACTTTGAAGAACATTTTGAGATGGCTGCTGGAGAAAATGGAAAACTTGCCGCTAACAATATCACACCTTCAAGAAAATTTGAAGTAAAGACACCCGATGTTGTAATCAAAATCAATCCTGATAAAACCGACCTTGTAGAAACCCGTGTAATTGACGGAAAGCAGTGCCTCGTTATCCAGATTGATGAACATCTTGAAGTAAATGGAATTTCTGTTAATCCTGATACCGGCGAAGTAATTGACCGCAATGAAAATACTGATAACAATATATACTAGATTAATTATGCAATAAAATAAGCATTATTGTATACAATAATACTTATAATATAAAATACCGCATTAATGTGTAACATATTCCAAGTTATGGAATATCCACATTAATGCGGCATTTTTTATTATTTATGCACTAAACAGATGATTATAATTCACATATCTGCTTATGTACTATATCTTAAAGAACTTCATTTCTGAGTTAAGCTTCTCTGATATCTTCATCAAATCATTAGCAGTTGTTGAAAGCATACTAATTGTAGCTGTAAGCTCCTGCATTGAAGCTGTTGTTTCCTCAGCTGATGCAGCATTCTGTTCAGAAATAGCGGAAAGATTAGCTATTACGTCATTAACCTGTTGTCTTGCGTCATCACAGGAACCTACATTAACCTCAATTGCTGCTGTCTCCTGTCTTGATACATTAATGCCATCACTAACATCAACAAAACTGTCCCTTGTCGCATTAAGCTTAACGACCTGCTCATTAATAAGAAGCTTTGTAGAATTCATCTCTTCAACAGTCTTTTCTGATTCCTGCTTAAGATTTTCAATTATCTGCTTAATCTCACCAGCCGCTTCATCTGACTGTGATGCAAGCTTCTGTATCTCAGATGCAACAACTGCAAATCCTTTTCCCGCTTCACCAGCCCTTGCTGATTCGATTGAAGCATTTAGTGCTAAAAGACTTGTCTGGTCTGCTATATTAGTAATGAATGCAGCTGCTTCTCCAATCTTGCCAACCGATTCATTAGTAAGCTCAATCTGATCTGCAATCTTATTAACTGCTTCTGTAGTATGGTCATTAGACTCAGATAACTCAACCATAGTATTCATTGAAGTATCACCTGCGTTACCCATAACATTAGCCGCCTGTGTAAGATTAGATACCTTCTCAACAATATCCTCAATAAGCTTGCCCATATTAGCAATATATGATGAAGCATTCTGGATTTCCTCTGCCTGCGACACAGCTCCTTTTGATATATCTTCAACTGCACTTGATATTTCTTCTGTAGCCTTACTTGACTGGCTCGCTGTAGCCGCCATCTCATCTCCAGACTTATATAACTGATCTGCTGATTCTGTAAGTCCTGTCACAATACCATTAAGTTTGCTGATAAGTGCCTGTACAGAACCCGCCATCTCTCCAATCTCATCATTACGCTTTAACATATTAGGATCAACCTTCATAGTTAAATCACCATTAGACAGGGAAACAAATAATCTGTTGACTGTCACTAAAGCATTAGCAATTTTTCTGGAAAGCATCAATGATATCACTGCTATTACTAAAAGAACAATAATTGTTACTCCCACAAGTGCTATAACCCTCTGTATAATAAATGATGTTATAGCTGTTCTTGGTTCTCCAGCAAATAACATACCCACAATATTGCCGTTATAATTCTTTAATGGAAGATATACACCTGTATAATCAACTCCATCAATATCGATATGATCTGCTTTATATGTCTCTCCTGTCTTAACCTTTTCCCATACTGAATCTGGTGCTTTAAGGCTCAACATTCTCTTATTATTAGAATCTCTTAATGATGTTACCTTGGAATCAACACCATAAAAGATTGCAATATCTGCATCATTATCATCTATAAACTTATCAATTCCGTCCTGCTTCTGTGAAAGATTAGTATCACCTTTAAAAATGTTACCATTATTATCGACACGCCAATCACCAGAATATGTATTATCATAACTTGACTTTGTTGCCTCTGCTAGAAGCACAAGTCCATTAGATGCCTCTGCATTCATACCAGCTGACATATTAACAATTGCAATAATAAGCACTACTGTAATACCCACAACTGTAGGAAGAACAGAACTAGCTATAAGTCTTGCTTTAATACTCATCTTAAGTCCCGGCTGTCTATACTCATTCGATGTGTTATTATCATTAGAAATATCCTTATTCTTAACTGACTTCTTAGACTTACTCTTAACAACCTTAGGCTTGTCAGCTTTCAATTTATCTTTTACAGGCTGCTTAGCTGATTCCTTCTTTCCAAATCTTTTAGACTTTGGAACTTTTACTTTCTTATCCACTTCCAATACAGCTTCCGCACTATCTGCTTCAGGCATCGTAGATTCAGCATCAACCTTTGTTGTATCTTCCATACCATAACCTCCTAGTTTCTTATATAACATAGAATATATCATTTCATATCGTTGAAGTATTATAACATAAATAAATATAAATGTTCTACATTTTTCTACTCTTTTTGCACATATTTTCCTGTATTATTAGATATAAATTAATCCCATTCAGCAAGTGTTCTATAAATAAAAAAGTTCCCCGGTCTGGGGTGACCGGGGATGAGTAGAGGGGATAGAAATATAGTCAAGCATATTGGCTTTGGAGATTGTCCAATATACTTTCGTCCAAATTAAACTTAGTATCAGGTTCTCAAAAATATAACCAAACAAACATCATCTAACTTTCAAATATCATAACCTGACACTATCTATTATAATATCTTATTTAATATTGTCAATTAATAATTAACCTAAATTAACATTAAATAATAAAATCTTTCTCATCAGTTAAATATCAATATGCAAAACAATTATTAATATCTACCTGACACTTTTACATATTATAATAGGTTACTTTTAATATAGCAACTGAAAAATTGTATTTTTTATACTTTTTTAATGATTTATTGTCCTGTGTTATTATTATAATAATTAATCTGTCACTTTGTCAAGCTCTCTTTTAATTAATTCTGCCGTTGGTGTTATAGCAAGACCTTCTCTGGCTGTTTCTTTTAAACTTGATGGCATTGCCGCACCAATTCTCTGCATTGAATCAATAACTTCATCTGGTGATATTACACTTTTAATACCTGCCATAGACATCTGTGCAGCCGTTATTGCATTCATAGCTCCCGCAACATTTCTTTTAATACAAGGAACTTCTACAAGTCCACATACCGGATCACATGCAAGACCTAACATACTCTTTAATGCCAATGCACTCGAATTAACTATCTGCAGGCTATCTCCTCCCTGAAGAAATGTCAACCCTGCCGCCGCCATTGCACTTGCACTTCCAATCTCTGCCTGACAGCCTCCTGATGCCCCGGCTATAGAAGCATTTTCTGCTATAACTGCTCCAATTCCTGAAGCAATCAGCAACGCCTTAACCATATCATCTTCAAGTGCCTTAAAATATGTTTCATATGATATAAATACCGCTGGAATTACTCCGCAAGACCCCGCTGTAGGTGCAGCTACTATTCTACGCATACACGCATTAGACTCTCCCATTTTAAGAGCTTTTTCCATAACCATTCCTACAAAATCTCCACATATATTCCTGCCTGATTTGTTATATTGATACATCAGCTCTCCGTCACCACCTGCCATCCGGCTTGGTGACTTAAGAGATTTATCATAATTATTATCTGCAGTTTTCATAGCTTTATACATCAGACGCATATTTTCAAAAATCTTATCTTCGGAAACCATACGCTCGTGTGCATTATCCATCATAATAACCTGCCATATCTGTGCATTGTTCTTATGACATAATTCCACCAAATCATTTATAGAATGATAATTCATTATTTAATCTCCCTTTTGCGATAAATATGTTACTTTAGTTATTCCTTCAACCTTTTTGAGCCATTCTATGCCTTCGCGTGGTATCTCCTGATCACATTCCAGAACCATTACTGCATCACCGCCTCTGTTAGAACGATACAACTGCATAGTTGCAATATTCACGGATTTGTGTGCAAGCATTGATGTCACTTCACTAACGTGCCCCGGCTGATCCTGATTATGCACAACTAAAGTTGGATAATCTCCCGAAAAATTCGTTGTTATTCCATCAATCTGTGCGATATTTATTCTTGAACCACCAAGTGACTCACCTACAACCTCAAGCTGCTTTCCAGAAATACCTGTTAATATAATCTGTGCACTATTAGGATGTGCTTCTTTCAGCGTTGATTTTCCAAATGTCACCTTTATTCCTTTTTTTTCGGCAATCTCCATACTATGTGGTATTCTCATATCATCAGGCTGCATTCCAAGTAGTCCTGCAACTATAGCCTTATTAGTTCCGTGTCCCTTTCCTGTATCAAGAAAAGAACCATACAGCAAAATATTTGCTTCCTTTATCTGTTCTCCCATCAACTTCTGGGATATATATCCAATCCTTACCGCACCCGCTGTATGTGAACTTGATGGTCCAACCATAACCGGACCAATTATATCAAATATATCCATTAAATCCTCCGTGAATCCAGATGCTTAAAATATATTTAATAATATTTACTCTGAATTATTGTGAACTTGGTATTAATAATTTTGTCTATCATTCTATTTGCATTGTTTTATTTGAAATATTTACTTCTTTCCTACTATATTAGAAAATGTATCTTCTAAGCTCTTTCCTACTGATTTCATTGCATCACCAAATTCATCAGCCATACTTTTAGCCTTCTTATCCAGTTCATTTTCTTTTACATAATCTGTAACCTTATCCGCCGCATTATTAGTGACGTCAACAGCTTTACCAACACCTCTTAAGACCTTTTCTTTATTAATAAATCCCATTATTATCAGCTCCTCTTTTATTTATTAATCTATCAATCTGTTAGCTTTTAAATTATAAATCCATTAATCAATTTCTAACTATATTTAAGTTTATATATCAATAACTGGTCTAATCGTAAACTACTCTGTTCAATCAATTTCTAACTGTATTTAAGCTTATATTGTTATTATACATTTATTTTATAATTTATATTATATCATAATTTCTACGTTGCTTTTCCACGCATATGAAGTTTCGAAGAAACTTCTAAGTGACTACGAAGTAGTCATATTATATCATATTTTTTGTGCAGCTTTTCAGCACATATAAAGTTCCGTAAGGAACTTTTAAGATGAGCACTCTTGTGCTCATTATATCATCTATTTTATCATTTAAAGATAATGTTTATATTACAATATATTCTTTAATACAATATTGGATTTATGTCACATAATATAGTTTTATATTACAAATACAGTTATATACTGTGATTTCAACATAATTATACTTTTTAATTTCAACAGTATTACTTTTTCTATATAGTTACCTATAATAATTTCAATTCAACTACTGCATTCATTTTATTATCTGTTTCAAATATGACAAGGCAGTTATAATTATTATCTGTAAGACATTTTATTTTTATGTTATCATTCTGCATGATTTCTTTTTTATATTCAATTCTTATATAGTTAAAATCTACATTTTTATAAATATCTTCTGGAACAGCTTCTAATGCTGCTTCCAAATAGCTGACATTATGTAAATGTCCATTAATATCAATATCTCTTCTCTGTATTAAATATGGCTTTTCTGTAACCATAATGTTATCTGGCAGATTATCCAAATCAGGAAGCTCTATCTTCTTTATCTCCTCATCGAATACATTTTTTTCTGTTTCAGTACCATATATATCGTTCATTTTGTTGTCTAAAATAATAGGTCTGCGTCTTACCAAATCCATATATAGCCATCTTGAAGTACCTATTGCACATAACTCACCATTCTGGTCGTATAATTCAAAATCCCTAAATGCACATAGTCTATCAGACTTTCTAGACCATGTGCTTGCATCTATATATTCATTGTAAGCTGGTCTTTTAAGGATTTTTATCTTCCAATCCAGCAATACCCACGCCTTTTTATTAATAGCAGATGCCGATACCCCCAATCCAACCTTATCTGAATGAGAACCAGCAATATCCTCCATAATCGTAACGATTCTTTTGTTGTCTATCTTATTCTCTCTTCCAATATCCTCTAACTCTACTTTATATCTTTCTTTATATATCATTATCTATATTCCTCAATATATTCATTATATGTTAACTATGTGTATGTTTAAATAAAAGCATATCAGCTGATTAGTATTAGTTAATTTATATTAATATTTTAGTGATTATCACTTGTTACACCTGTAAATACAAGCTTTAACTATTAGAATTTTTTAGTATTTATTCTAATTATCAACGCCTAATCTATATGTATTAATGCTCATATTATACATTTAATAATACTTTATTGTTTTACAGTACGGCCGTCTGATGTGTGCTTTATCTAATAATTATTATTGTTCATCAGCCAATATCTGTTAGTGTTCTTATATTATAAATGTTATGAGTTGAAATATCCATAAAAAATGAATTAAATGTGTGTGGTAGTTACATAATTGCAAATATAATCTGCAACTATATATGATTATTTAATAATCTAAAAGCAATATAAATGTTTCACGTGGAACTTAAAACATTTGTTTGTAATATCGTTACTAATTACTATAATTGTATAGATTATATAAGTTTCATTAGTTATAATATTTTAGATTTAATTATATTGTTTTAGATTTATTATAATTAAATATATTATTGGTATTATGTATTATTAATCACTTTTTAATAATAGTACTCAAATAAAGTGAACTCAGTTCACTTTATTATATTCCTTATAATATATGTCTTATCAATATGTATAATACCACTTTATGAATTAATTCAATTATATTTAATAATATATTTGCTGTAATTTTTTTATTTATAATTATATATAGATATTAAAGCATTATCCAATAATCATATATAACAATTAAACTAGATTATTAATATTGATAAACAAATTCAAATTGATAACTTAATATTATGTATGTGCATAATGCTTTGTTTATATAGAATTATAATTGAATATCAAATATATAATTTGGACATAGAATCCCACCATATAATTCATATAGATAATTTTATTTATTGAACTCAGTTCACTTTTAGCTGTGTATAATATTATAAATACTCATTTATATCATTATAATTTTGAACTCAGTTCATAATTTTTTATAAATCATTTTATTATTTTTGTATTCTTTCTATTTTATTTATGCGTAAATACTCACTTAATCCATCAATTATATTATGCATATCTATATATGCTTTCTATGTCAGAGTTTTATTATATAGAATCTAAAAATCCTTAAAATTCTTTATAACACTATCATTACAATCTATTATTACAATCATTACAATTTGATATCAATGTAAATCATAAAGGAAATGACTATATATTAATTATAATAATGAATTTATTATTAATTTCATATCTTTCGGCAAAATTGAATTAAGAAATAATCTAAGCATATATAATAGATTACTACAAAATAATATATATCAAAAATATTAAGTAATTTATTCTTATTTATTATATAAATATACCTTATTATATTTTAAATTTATCTATCAATATTTAGAAACCTGTTTACTTATTACATAAGATTATTGGATAATGTTTTAATATCTATATATAAATATGAATAAACAAATAACAGTAAAAATATTTTAAAATATTTTTCTACATTTATAAAAATTGAACTGAGTTCACAAAAAAACTTAACATAAATATCATAAAATAATATAACTTTTGTATTGATAAAACGTAATTTTGTTGTATAATAAAATTAGATTTTAATGAAAGAAGGACAATAATGAGCGAAGTAATAAGTTTAATTAACGAAAAGGGTGGTGTAGGAAAATCATCCTCAGCCATAACAATTGCTCAGATTTTATCTATTTCTGGCTATTCTATATTATTAATAGACTTAGACCCACAGATGAATACAAGTAAAATGTTTGGCAAAAGTGAAGAAGGTAAGGATATTGACTATGAACAGCTGTTTTGTAGTAAATTTGATGATAAAGCTACTGTTATGAATTACATTTCTACAACAGACTATGAAAATATATCTATACTTTGTGCCTCAAGAGAATTAAACAATCTTATATATAAAATATACGATGAGAGTAAAGAATCTAATGTAGAATTATGTTTTAAACATAATCTTAGTCTATTAAAAGATGATTACGACTATATTATAATAGACAACTCACCTTTTAAATCATACCTTACAACATGTGCTATGTGTGCCAGCAATAAAATCATCACACCTATATGTGTTGATAATTTTTCATATGATGGTTTAATGTCACTTTTTGATACGATTGAAGATCTCAATGCCAAATATGCACTTTCTATTGAATTTGCAGGTATGTTTATGACCAGAGTGGCAGGAAGAACAACCTTATATAAACAAATGTTTGAAAGTTATGAGAATATGTTTGGTGACAAATTCCTTCCTGTGTCAATAAGAAATTGCATTGCCGTCAATGAATCTAATACATTGTTTGAACCATTACTCACATATGATAAGAGAAGCACCGCAGCTCAAGATTACATAGAATTAGTTAATTATCTTGGACTTATGGATAATAAACATTACAGAGAATTAGCAAAATATCTTAAAGGAGAGAAGAAATAATGGCTAAGAAATCATTTACTGCTGGTGGTACTAAAACAGGTATCCTTAATTCTGACGGTGGAGAAAAACTTAAAGAAATTCAGGCAAAGACACAATACAATTTTAAATATATTCCTAAAGATAAAATTGTATCTAACCCTAAAAATGAAATGTATGCGCAGGATGGCATTAATGCACTCAAAGAAAGTATACTTGTTAACGGTCTAAGACACAATTTATCTGTATTATATGATTCTGACAAAGATATATATCGTCTTATCTCTGGTGAAAGAAGATATCACGCCATATCAGAAATGGATGAAAAGGATTACCAGACACTTTTTCCTGCTGGAATTCCCTGTAAAGTTGAAAAGTCTGATATTACTGAAATTGACGAAGAAATTATGCTTATCTCAGCCAACCACGATGTAAGAGAATCTTCAATGGAAGTTAAAAGATGGGAAGTAAGCCGTTTAAAAGAACTTTATGAAGCTAAAAAGTTAAACGGCGAAATAAAAAATATCAATGCAGAGATTGCCAAACAGCTTAATATATCAGAAAGACAAGCCCGCAAATATACAACAGCAGAAAAGCTTATTCCTGAATTAAGTGAATTACTCAATAACAATGGCATAGATCTTAACCAGGCTGATAAATTTGGTAAGCTTGATGAGGATGCACAGAAGAGTATATTAAATATTCTTCAAAAAAATGGCAACATTGAAAATGCAGAATTTCAATCTATCAAGAAGATATCTGAAGAACGTGCTAAAGAAGCTGCCAAATATAAGCAGGAATTAGAAGAAGTAACCAGAGAGCTTAACAAAAAGAATGAAACTTTAGAAATTCTTGAAAATAAAATAAATGAAATTTCTACAAATACTGATAAATCCAATTCCAAAATAGATATTGAAGAGGAACTTCGATATATGACTGAGGCTAAGAACAAAGCTGAAAAGGAAAAGGCACGTCTTGAAAGTAATATGGAAAAGATGAAGCAGCAGCAACGTGAGAAAGAACAACGCAAGACAACAATTTCAGATAACGAATTAAAAAGAATATCTTCAATTGCTAAAACAGAACAGGCACTTGCATTATTTGAATCAAACTTTGATATCATTAAGAATAACAAGTCTATTATAAAAAATGATACTGATTTAAAAATAAGAGTAGAAATTTTAAATCAAAGATTAACTGATTTTATTAATTCACTAACCAATAATTAATATATTATGTCCCCAATTTTAATAATATTAACATTGGAGTTGGGGATATATTATTATTATTATTAATCATAATCATATAAATATCTATCTATCTATTTATTTATCTATTTATTTATCTATTTATCTATCTATATCCATATTAATATATACAACAATACATATATTTAACATATATTGATAAATTAAATTAACATAGACACAGTATTTATAAGGCTTTCAACAATTTTTTATAGTTCATTAGTTACTAATTCAAAGTCGGATAATTTTTTTTGAAGAATAATTTTTTTATAAACAAGTCTATTAATTATTATTCTGGTCTATTATTTTCATAAAATGTCTTTTTAATAATTATTATAGTCGAAAAGGATAAAAAAAAGGTTGAAAAGTTTCCATATGTTAATAAATCTTCAATATAAATGTTATCAAAATTTGTTAAATTAGTATTTTAATTATATATTAAATAAATTATAAAAGGAATCATTCATAAAAATTGAAAAAAAGAAAATAAAAAAAATGAGCAGCCTGCTTTTTTTATTAAAATTAATTAAGAATATCACATATATTGATATAAAAATCGAATACAAGACACGAAAATAAGACTGCTTTTTAAGCAGCCTTTTTTAATTTACTAACATTAGCACGAATTATCGTTGATACAAGACCAGGAATATTTTTTATGGATCGTTCATACACTATATATTGTCTATAGATATCTGCTAACGCATACATTAATAAATCGAAAGAGTAGTGAACAGCAATATTTGCTAAATCCTCCAAATCAAGTTTACTGATTTTAATCAATTTATAATTTGATATATTAGTGTCTATATTAATAAATTCTCTAAAACGTACAGGTGGAATATCACCTGAGTTAATATTTGGAATTACTGTATTAAAATCATTAATAAATGACTTTAACCGGTCAATATTTTCTTCTAATAGAATTTGTTTTTGCTTCTTAGCAATATATCTTGAAGAAATTTCAAATCTTATGATATTATCATTAATAGTGACATTAAAAATATCAGCATCTGAATTAGACATATGTTGTTTTATAATGCAAGGCTTGCAATACTTAGGAAGCATATGTCTTATTTCAGATATTGATTTGTGATCCACGCTTGCCTGACCCTTAAGATTAGAACTATCAAGGTTGATAAGCTCACGCAAGTAAATTCTTAATGTTACAATTGAATTAATATCAAAAAGTTTAGTAATTAATTCCTTAGAAAGCACTAAAAATCCCCTGCCGTTTTTGTTAGCAGGAAGGTAATAATTCTCATAATCATTGATAAGCAATGAAATAATAGATGATGAAGTTTTGGAATATGATATATAAGTATAAGATGATAATATGTCAAGATTATTCCAAATCGTCTTTATGTTGCATTTAAGAATAGATGCCAATTCTTTGATATTAATTTCTTTTATAATCCCAAAACGATCCGGATGATAAAAATGTAATAACATAAATAGCTTAAGTGCATTTGATTTTAACATAGGTCTATAGCCATAACGATTTTTTTCATTATGATATATCTTTTTAGTTACGTTCTTAGTTGTGAGAATTCTATGTGGACAATTGTTACAATTATCAATAGCCATTTTGTAGATATCATTATCGCTGGAGAAGGATTCGATAATTGCTTTATATTTACAAGTAGAGCAGTTATCATTTGAGTAATCGGTAACTTCAACAGAAGAATCAATAATTGTTGTGTAATTTTGCTGAATACCAAGAGCCTGAATTAATACAGCTTTGCCTATATTTGTAAAATTATCCAAAATTCCCACCTCCTTTTTATGGATAATTTAACAATATTATCAAATAAAATCAAATTCTTGTTTTTACTCAAAATTTATCCACATAAGTGTATTTTTTAACTTGTTTTACTCTAAAATTGTCTACTTATCCACAAAATCAAAGTGTTTTACTCTAAAATTATCTACTTAATTTAATAAAATTTTTTTTGTAGAAGTCAAAATAAATATTTTGTGGATTTTACTACTTTTTTATCTACATATAGTTAACAGCTATCCACATAGGGGAGTGGTATTTTAAGGAAAATCAGTATTTAAGCCAAAAATGTAGACATTGTGGATAAAATTTCAAAAAAAAAATGTAGAAAAAGTATTTATATACAATATATAAATATATAAATAGAATAGAAAATTGGAGAAAAATCAATAAAAAAATGATATTTTACTCCAAAAATATCTACTTTTTAAAAATTTACTCTAAAAATATCTACATTGAAAAATAAAAACTAAGTTTTTTACTCTAAAAATATCTACATAAAATTAACATATTATTTAAAAAATGCTGCTGGAAACAGTAAAATTGTAATAAAAAAATAACAAATGCCTATTTTAAGGGATATATAAAAGATTTATCTGATAAAAATAAAAAAAACACGACAAAACTTAAAGAAATACAGATAATTAAGTAAATAAAAAAAGTACAATAAAATTTTCTTAGTTATCAATTAATTATCTACACTTTAATTATGATGATAAAAATGTAGACATTTATAGTTTCTGATTTGATTAAAATAGAGTGGCAGGCAAGTAATTATTCTATCTATCCACTACACCATCTGGCATACGGTTTCAGACAAAGGCAGTTCTTTGCATTGCACATATTTTCAAAAGGAACTAGGAGAATGTATGCTATAAAATTTACGGAGCTTCTTATGTGAGCCTTACAGTGTACAAAAACAACTTCGTAGGGCTTACATAAGAGCTCTGTAAAGCTCACATAAAAAAGCCGTATGTAAAAACATACGGCAAATAATTATAATAAAAAATCCCCATTTCGTCTATTAATGAGCATTGTCTATCATCTTAGTTTTATCAAAATTCAAATCCTGAATTTCAGCTTCCGATAATGGAAGGAAGTTAATAATGAATACACCATTTTTTAATTCAAAGCTATCGATTACAATATTGTTATCTACAAATTCCTGTAAAGATTCCTGAATTAATTGTAAGTTCTTCTTTTTATTTTTTAATTTAAATCGAACAATCTTCTGGAAGTAAGTATAACTATACTCACTCATCAATGTTTCCTGATTAGCAATCTGTTCACATTTCATTGCATAGCATATAATTCTTGAAAGGTTATTATCAAGAACATCATAAGAAGCAGAAGTTATAGAGATTAACTTTTTCTTTATAATAGCGTTACTTAGTACCTCACCAAATTGAGCTATGGCATAAGGTCTTTCAGCATCTTCTTTGATAACAATATTATCAAATAAGTTGAAATAGATTTTACTGCCAGCTTCCTCATAATAGAAATTGTACTCTACAAGCTTTCTACAAGAATTAGAAATTTTCTTGAGCACATTTTTACCAACGTGATAATCGACAATTTCTTTACCAAGAGTATTAAGATCGACTACTACAGATTTCTCTTTAGAGAATTCTTGCATATTAATATTAGATATAAAAGCATTAACTAATTTCAGGTCATTAGAATCCATAGCCTTTGGTGGAGTAAGTTTGCCGCTGTTGACAGTCACTTCCAAAAGTTCACGGCCTTCTTCATCTCTGATAATTTCTTTTAGCAGATTATCAGATGCTGTTTCCATCATTAATGTAAAAGATGAAGGACTGAAGAGTGGTTTGTCAACTAAGTCAACAGGGAATAATCGAAGGTATGAGTCAATATTACCAGCAAGTTCACTTTCTATGTATTTCCAAGCACTAATAATCAAATCATTCTTTAAAGAATTATATATTGAGTTATAAGTAAAAGATGAAATACCTGGGAAATCAATTAAAAGAGTATTGGAATCATTTTTCCATTCTGTTGCAGCTCTTTTCTTATCTTCGATAATTTCCTGTAAATCTTTATCTCCAAACATTTTAGTATAATCTTCAACAGGAAGAGTCTTTGCCATAGCAACAACAGTAGCTAAAGGGTGTTTGGCATCGTCAATGCTGATTGTATCAATATCATTAATGTATGATTTGTACCAACGTGATCTTTTTTGTAAACGTGATTTCTTTACCTTATTAATTATAGGTACTAAATCTTCACGGCTGGTCTTTCCATCAAGATATTCCATAAGAGTTTCATCAATTAACTCAGCTACATTTTCAGCAGAGAAGTTTAACAAATTTCTTTTCTTATTGAAATAATCAATAATAACTGGATCAATGTGATTAGCTAATTCTTCAATAAATCGGCGAGAGTATTGTTCCATAATATATCTCCTTATATAACAACAAATATAATTTTCATTTTATTCTATATATTAATTGGCAGATAGTGGAAGAGTAGAATATGGATAGATGATTATAATATAGTCTGTCCAGTGTGTTATTGCTCTTTATGTAAATAGCATAATCTTCGATTAATTATATCTAACAATCTATATAGTAATTGTACTCACAATTATAAAAAATATAAACACAAAAATCAAATAGTAGGTTCACACCAGGAAGCTTTTCTTAATTACTTTGGTTGTTGTTGTGTTTATTTTGAAGTAGAGTGGTGGTGTGAGTTTTGGTTAACATATAGACATATGTCGTCATATATTGTATTATATATTATGTAAAAAATCAATAGCACACAGATAAGATTATTTTGTTGTGTTGAAAAGATATAAGAGGTATTTATGTTATGATTTCTGATACATTTAAGAATACTATTTGGATATATTACGAAACTAATTTAAAAGCTCGTACACGAAAAGAATATTGGAATGTTGTAAAGAATTTTGATAAAGTAGTTGGCCACGACCCATTAGAGTTAAGTCATACTGATGCTGTGACTTATTATGAACATATATTAAATAAGATAAGCAAAAATCAATTAAAATACTCTACCGGTGTAATGAGATTATCCGTAATAAGATCTGTATGTAATTTTATTGAATTTAATATGAGTAATCACGGAAAGGAATATACTAATTATTTCAAGGAAATTTCTATTCCAGAAGAAGATAAGTTATTAACAGACAATGATATACCAACACTTAATGAAATAAACAATATTATGGAGACAATACAACAAAATAATGATGAGAAAGCATTTTTAATATTATCCCTTGCCGTCAAATGTGCATTGACTAACACTGAAATATGCAGCCTTAATAAAGAATATATTGCAATTAATTCCAATGACGAAATGTATATTAATTATCCTCCAAAAGGCAATAATCGTATATCAAGAATAATTAAAGTTCCGGATGATGTTGCTGTATTATTAGACAGATATATATGTAATAATAATATAATAGAAGGTGCAATATTTATTAATAAAAGAAAAACACGAATTAAATTAAGGGACACAGAAAGACTTCTTGAAAAATATTGTAAACTTAATATAGAAAAAGGTATGTTAAATAACAAATTCACAATGCAGACCCTTCGTCACGCCGCAATATGTTATATGTTATCGGGTGGAGCTTCAAAAGATCTTGTTGCAAGCTACGCTGGAATAACAACCAAATGGATTACAAGATATGATAAAATAATTAACTCTGATACATACAAACAGGCTGTTGACTATAGTATCATAAGTATCAACGCATAAATATACTAATGAATTGAATTAAACATCAAATCATTAGTATTATTATATAATATATATTATAATTTATAGTACTAGGAAAAAGATAGTACTTTTCAATTATCTGCTATGTGTTATAATAACAATCGAAAGAGCTTGATATGAGCTCAATACAATTCCCCAATATCCCGCTGGATGATAATTAGTTATTAATTATTGTTTGGTGGGATCCCCTTTTTTATAGGTAATTCTGGCAGATACTTCCTATATTTTAATGGAAGCATATTTATCTGGCATTTATAATTGACACGTTCTTTTATTGCTATAGTATTATAAAATCTTATCCATAAATTCTGAATATCATTTTCATTATCTGAAAAATCATCAAGCTGTTTTAATAATTCATTATTATAATCATTATAAAAAAATGCTGTATTATTATTCATATGTATATACGCAATATTTCTCCTGACATCATATATCAAAAAATTCTCGCAATGCAGTCTGTCATTAAAATGATCAATAATCATATATATAATATTATTATCAGGTTCTATTCTGGCTGTAAGAAAACCATTAGCATTTTCATTAAATCGAAGTATCTCTATATAAAAGTGTGCTTCATTAGCTGCCTTTTTATATATTTTATTAAACTGGAATATGTATTCATCATTAATGTTATGCAATACTGAAGTTCCATATTTAAACATTCTCTGCAAACAATGATAAATTACTGAGGCCTTATTATCTGCGATTGACTGTGCAACAGTAAATATCATCTCATATATATCATTAGACAGCTTTAGCTTTATTGTATTGGCAACTTTATCTGATAAGGTTAAATCTGTCCTGATATTTATATAGTTCTCAAATAATGAATAGTTAGAAACAACATCTGCACATCTTACATCAGTATGGCTTGTTCCTGCCTCCCAGGCTTTATATATTGCTGAAAATATCCCCTCTATAGAATTATCACATAAATAAACATCCATAATACTATGCACTTAACTAATCAGCTGGTAGTAATACTGGCTGATCATATCCTTTCTTCTTACTAATCTTTATTCTATCTCTATGTTCCATATAAATATTTCAAATTACAAATTCTTCTATAATTATCCTGATAAATATATTATATTATTCTAATATGTATCTTTATATTGTTCTAATATTTATTATTCACAATTATAATAAAAACATTCGTATCATTCTGATATTACATTGCAGTCAAATAAAGAAAGCTGTTTATAGCAGTCTTTATGTTCTATGTCATATATTTTCTTCTTGTCATTATCAATAAGAGCATTAGTAATATAATCCTGATCTATTCGTATGTTATACATCATTCTGCCATTACAGGTTATAAAATAAACAGCCCTTTTTAATACAACTCCGGCTTTCTTTAAAGAAGTAAAATCTAATATAGACATTCGTCTTGCCTTAATAATACGTCTTGCTGATTTCACACCTATTCCCGGAACTTTTAATAACAGGGCATAAGGTGCTGTATTAATCTCTACCGGGAATATATCAAGGTGCCGTATTGCCCAGTCACATTTAGGGTCTAAAAATGCGTTAAAATTAGGATTGTCTTCACTAAGAAGATCATATGACTTAAATCCATAAAATCTCATAAGCCAGTCCGCCTGATATAACCTATGTTCCCTAAGCAAAGGCACACCCTTGCCATCTTCCTGAAGTGGAAGCGACTCATCCATATTGACATTAACAAACGCTGAATAAAACACTCTCTTTAAATCGTATTTGTCATATAAATTCTGTGCTATCGTAACAAGCTGGTAATCCGTCTCTTTGGTAGCACCAATAATCATCTGTGAACTCTGTCCTGCTGGAACATATCTTTTATATCTATGTCCCGCCGATAGCTCAGTATTACCAGTATTCAATCTATTATTAATGTTTAATCTGTTATTGGCAGCCAATCCATCATTAAACATAGTGTCTAACATCTCATTACTTGTATCATCAGAAAATGTATTATACATATTATAAACATCTGACAAATAATTGTTCGTATGCTTCATACCAACCTCATATCTATTCATATGTATGTTATTCTTAATCATATTCATAGGATGCAAAATACTTTCTCTTGATTTAGATGGAGCAAGTTCTTTAAGTGCTGCATTAGTTGGAAGCTCAAGATTAATGCTCATACGGTCAACAAACCAACCAGCGAACTTAATGATATCATCCGATGCTCCAGGAATTGCCTTCATATGAATATATCCGCCAAAATTATATTTCTTTCTTAGAAGAATAACCGTTTCTAACATTCTCTTCATTGTTTCATCAGGACTGATAATTATACCTGAACTTAAAAACAATCCTTCTATATAATTACGTCTGTAGAACTGCATAGTAAGCTCACATATCTCCTCAGGCGAAAATGTAGCCCTCACAACATCATTAGACGAACGGTTAATGCAGTAGCGGCAGTTATATATACATTCATTCGTAAGAAGTATTTTTAAAAGAGAAATACACCTGCCATCTGCACTAAAGCTGTGGCATATTCCACACGCTTTAGAATTGCCTATGCCTTTACCATTGTTACCACGTTCAACGCCACTTGACGAACACGATACATCATACTTTGCAGCATCAGATAAAATCGTCAGCTTATCCATAATACTTAGGTCTTCTTTAATAACCACAACTCCCACCTTCTTTCGATAATAATAAAAAAGATACATGCAGAACATATTTTCCAAACATTCGTTCTGCATGTATCTTATCATATTATAATATATTTCGCAATTGAAATTTTAATATATTTTATTCAATCTGACTATAAAAGTCCTGCCTTTAAAACTTGTATATTATCTGCTATTTTATCAGCTCCTGCCTTAATTAACACTCCTTTATCCCTAAAGCCCCACGATACAGCTATGCAGTCAACCCCTGCATTTCGTGCTGTTAGCACATCTACATCTGAATCTCCAATATAAGCTATATCTTCTAATGCAATGTCTGCTATTGCAGCACATTCTAACAAGGCATCCGGAGCGGGCTTTTTTGCTATGCCCTCTCTTGCACCAAATGTAATATCAAGAAGATTATCAAAATATATATCACATAATTTAGTCACAGCATTTTGTGCTTTATTAGACAACACTGCAAGCTTAATCCCTGACTGCTTTAATTCTTTAAGCATATCAATAATTCCATCATATGCCTTTGTCTTGTCATTACAATGTTCCTGATAATACTTCTTAAAACATTCAAACACATTATCTATAACCGGCAAATCGGTTCCATTAGGAACACTTCTTTCTATTAAAAGACGAATTCCATTACCAACATAATTCCTTACTTCTTCTATAGTTCTTTGAGGCATACCAAACTGTGCAAGAGAGTAGTTCACCGCATCTGCCAGATCCTCCAATGTATTAAGCAATGTTCCGTCTAAATCAAATACAGCCATTTTATATTTCATATACTTCACACTTTCCTTATATTAATAATAACTGACTGGATAACAGATAATAAAAAATTCTTAAAGCAGATATATTATTTATAAGAATTAATTCAACATTAACATATTGTATACAGATTAATTACAATCAGCTGTTTCCATATCAGATATTTAATAATATAATCAAGACTAAAAAAATGCAATATGAAAATAAAATTTTAAATTTCCACATTTATCTATATTTTCCTTCAAATATTTTCAAAAAATTTAAAAATATTAAAATAAAAGGGTTGACATATTACATATTAACGTGTATTATATCACTTGTGTTCACGAGAAATAAATCGAAACACACAATACAATATGCGCGAGTGGCTCAGTGGTGGAGCACCTCCTTGCCAAGGAGGGGGTCGCGGGTTCGATCCCCGTCTCGCGCTCTGTAAGACAACAAAAAGGACTTCCCATTCGGAAGTCCTTTTTTGTCATCCGGGAAGTGCGGGGCACTTCTCGAAACGCTAAAGCGCCCCTCGGTCGTGTCAGAACAGAGGTCCACCGGACCTCTTGACACCCATCTCGCATAACACACGGGGTGACTATTATTTATTTCTGTATTAGCAACATTTTTGACTGGTTTATGAATTTTGTTCGTGACTATTTTTTATTTATATTATATAATGAATTCTATATGGGTTGTGTATTATTAGTTAATAGCAGATAACCTGATTTCATTGATTTATTATAATAGAAAAGGAACTTATTAATTTATGAAAGAAAGAGAACAATTTGGTTCAAGAATAGGATTTATTCTTGTATCAGCAGGCTGTGCTATCGGCCTTGGTAATGTATGGAAGTTTCCATACATATGTGGAATGTACGGAGGGGCAGCTTTTATAGTTATGTACCTTATATTTTTAGCACTTCTTGGACTCCCTATCCTTATATGCGAATTCTCAGTTGGTCGAGCAAGCCGCAAAGGTATGGGAAAAGCATTTGATGTACTTGAACAGAAAGGCACGAAATGGCATCGTCTTAAATGGATGAGCATAATTGGATCGTATCTTCTTATGATGTTCTATACTATGGTTGGAGGCTGGATGATTTATTATGCATTTCTTGAATTATCTGGTAAGCTTTCTGGTCTTAATAGTTCAGAAATCACAACTACATTTAATGGTCTGTTATCACAGCCTGAAATAATGTTTATATTTACATTTATCGCCATTATTTTATCATTTGGCGTATGTGCACTTGGACTTGAAAATGGTGTTGAACGAATTACAAAAGTTATGATGTCGCTTCTTTTGGGACTTATGGTAATTCTTGCAGTTCATTCATTTGTTCTTCCTAATGCTTCTGTTGGTATTAAGTTCTATCTTGTACCTAATATAAGCTTAGTTAAGCAGTCAGGTATTGGCGAAGCCATATTTGCTGCTATGACACACGCATTTTTCACTTTAAGTATAGGTATCGGTGCCATGGAGATTTTCGGTAGTTACCTTGATAAGAAGCGTTCACTTACAGGTGAGGCGGTAAGCATTGTAATTCTAGATACATTTGTTGCTTTAATGGCTGGATTTATAATTATCCCTGCCTGCTTTGCATATGGAGTAAACCCTGACAGTGGTCCTTCATTATTATTTATAACTCTTCCTAATGTATTTAATAATATGACTGGTGGAAGAATATGGGGCTTTATGTTCTTTTTATTTATGTCATTTGCAGCTTTATCTACAATTATTGCTGTATTTGAAGAAATCGTAGCTATGTGGATGGATATAACAGAATGTAAGCGAACCAAAGCCGTAGGTATTAATATTATAGCTATTACTGTATTATCAATTCCTGCAATTCTTGGATATAACCTGCTTTCAGGTATACAGCCTATAGGTGCAGGTACAACAATTATGGATCTGGAAGATTTCCTTGTATCCTACAACCTTCTTCCTTTAGGAAGCCTTGTTATAGTTCTTTTCTGTACAAGAAAAAACGGATGGGGATTTGATAGCTTTGTTAAAGAGGCTAATACTGGAGAAGGAATAAAGCTTCCATTATGGGTCAGAAAATATATGGCATATATCTTACCTTTGATAATTACAATTGTTTATATTAAAGGCTACTATGATACTTTTTGCAAACAGCCTTTAGGCATATTCATCGGCTGGATGTGTTTTTCTGTGTTACTTGTTGTTATAATATATCTTATAGCACTACTTACAGGACGCAAATCAAAACAACAGTAGAACATACAACAACTTAATTTCAATTTGATATTGGATATTACTTATAAAAAAAACGGAGGTCTATTATGAAATTATTAGAAGATCGTATAAGAAAAGATGGAATTATAAGAGAAGGAAATGTACTTAAGGTTGACAGCTTCATTAACCACCAGATGGATATTAAACTTTTCGAGGAAATGGCTAAGGAATGGAAAAGACTATTTGCTGATAAGAAGATTAATAAAATCCTTACAATTGAGGCAAGTGGTATCGGTATTGCCGCTATCGTTGCAAGAGAATTTGATGTACCTGTTGTATTTGCCAAGAAGTCTAAAAGTATTAACCTTGATGATAATAACTTCAGCACTAAAATCCAGTCATTTACACATAGTAAAATATACGATGTGATTGTTTCAAAAAAGTTCTTATCTCCAGAGGATCATATTCTTATTATTGATGATTTCCTTGCAAATGGATGTGCATTACTTGGTCTTACTGACCTTGTTGAAAGTGCAGGTGCAACCGTTGAAGGTATCGGTATTGCGATTGAAAAGGGTTTCCAGCAGGGTGGAAAGATTATAAGGGAAAAAGGTTATCAGCTTGAATCACTTGCAATCGTTGAAAGTATGAATGCCGCTGATAACACAATTACATTCAGATAGGAGATATATTAATGAACGAACTTACAGAATACATTCCGGTATTGTATGCTACTTTCTGGTCATTAGTACCACCTCTGGTAGCCATTATACTTGCTCTTATTACTAAGGAAGTATATAGTTCACTTTTTATAGGTATTGTAATTGGCGGACTATTCTATGGCGGATTGTTTACTGCACATTTTAGCTTTGAAACTTCTGTTACACATATATTTAATGATGGACTTGTAGGTGTGTTATCTGATCCTGCTAACATTGGAATACTTATATTTCTTGTAATTCTTGGAATAATGGTATGTATGATGAACAGAGCAGGAGGTTCAAGTGCATTTGGCGAATGGGCTTCCAAAAGAATAAAGACAAGAACGGGTGCTCAGTTAGTATCTATTCTTCTTGGTGCACTTATATTTATTGACGACTATTTTAACTGTCTTACAGTTGGAAGTGTTATGCGCCCTGTAACTGACAGCCACCAGATTTCAAGAGCAAAGCTTGCTTATATTATAGATGCAACAGCAGCACCTATATGTATAATAGCACCTATTTCATCATGGGCTGCCGCTGTAACAGGCTTTGTTGAAAGTGAGGACGGATTTTCTGTATTTATGAAATCTATTCCTTATAATTATTATGCATTGCTTACAATATTCGCATTACTTATGTTTGTAATATTGAAAGTGGATTTTGGTCCTATGAAGCTTCACGAAGATAATGCTGCTAAGGGTGACTTGTATACAACACCTGACAGACCATATGCTAATGCTAATCCTGATGTAATAAAAGGCAACGGCAAGGTTATTGACCTTGTATTTCCTATTGTTTCATTAATTATATGCTGTGTTATAGGTATGATATATACAGGCGGTTTCTTTAGCGGAACGCCATTTATAGAAGCATTTTCTGATTGCGATGCTCCTGTAGGGCTTATGCTTGGAAGCTTCTTTGCAATGGTAATTACTGTATTCTTCTATGCTGTAAGAAAAGTTCTTCCATTTAAAGAATCATTTGCCTGCATACCAGAAGGTTTTAAAGCTATGGTTCCAGCAATTCTTATCCTTACTTTTGCATGGACACTCAAGAGTATGACAGACAGCTTAGGTGCTAAAGAATATGTAGCAGGTCTTGTAAATGGTGCTTCTGGAAGTCTGCTTAATTTCCTTCCAGCAATTATATTCCTTGTCGCGATATTCCTTGCATTTGCAACCGGAACAAGCTGGGGTACATTCGGTATTCTTATACCTATTGTTGTTAATACATTTTCTGGAACTGATAATACTATGATGATTATATCTATATCTGCTTGTATGGCAGGTGCTGTATGCGGCGACCACTGTTCACCTATATCAGATACAACTATTATGGCATCGGCTGGTGCACAGTGTAACCATATGAACCATGTATCGACACAGCTTCCTTATGTAGTTGTTGTTGCCGCAGTATCATTTATAACATATATAATTGCTGGTTTCATACACAATCCTGTAGTTCCTTTAATTATAGGTATTGTGCTTATGACTCTTACAATTATTCTTATCAAATATATTGTAAATCAAAAACAATCTAATTCATAACAATATACGTTAGTGCCGGATTTGCTTTTGGCACTAACTTTACTTTATAATTGATCAAATTAAAGCTATTAATACATTAGGAGTGCATATGAGTGAAACTAAAGTAATAATAATAATAGTGCTTTTATTTATAATTGCAGTACTTCCATTTCCAACCGGACTGCTCATTTATAAATTCAAATCAGAAAAACTTAAAAAACAGTATGCAGATGAAGCTAAAAAAGCAGACGAATCAGAAAAATCAGAAGACAGCAATAAATCTGTCAAATAAACGTAATATAAATAATAATCATTTAACAAATAATTAGCTCCCTTCTAAAAAAGTAAGTTAAATACTTAAAACTTGCTATTTAGGAGAGAGCATCTCAATAATTTTATTCTATGACCTGTTGTTTACTATCGTCAACGTTATGAGCAAATTGTGGTATCTGTGCAATAATGACCGCTGTGAATACTAATATACAGCCAGTAAGTTCCCTTGTGCTTAAATGTTCACCTAATAAAATCCAGCCTGCAAGTGCAGCAAATACCGACTCAAGGCTCAATACAATGGCAGTCACTGATGGCTTGGCATATTTCTGCCCAATAATCTGAAAAGTGTAAGCAATTCCACTTGACATAACACCTGCATATAATATTGGTATTATTGCTTTCATAATGCTGTTAATGTCTGCTTTATCAAATATAAGCATTAATATTCCTGACAATATTCCACTTGTTAAGAATTGTATACAGGATAATTTAACACCATCTGCTTTATCATATTTATCTACCGTAAACATATGTATTGTAAATGCAACAGCACACATTAACTCTAATATATCCGCAACATATATTTCGTTAATTCCACCCGCAATACACAAAAGATACATTCCCGCAATACACACAAATGCAGCTATTATGGTAAGCTTATGAAGCTTTTGTCCCATAAATACTGAAACAATCGCAATCATAACAACATAAGTCGCTGTAAGAAATCCAGCTCTCCCTGATACAGCAACTCCATCAGGATATGTATTAATCCCTATCTGCTGCAAATTCATCGCTATGCAAAGTAGAATTCCGCATATAACACCTTCTTTTATAGGCCATTTATTCGCATCAGTTAAATAATCTTTCTTATTAATAATGTAGTTCTTCTTATATATATTGTAATTATTCTCACTTGGATTATCATATCTATCAGAATATTTTCTCATATCTAATATTGCAATAACAATAAATAAGAATAATGCCCCGATAATATTCCTACAGGCATTAAATGTAAACGCTCCAATATTATCACCAGCACTTGTCTGTGCAACAAATGCTGTACCCCATATAAATGCGGCAAGCAATAATATAAAAGTTCCTTTTAAATTCTTCATAAATCAATAACGCTCCCTTTAAACAATAATCAATGTTTCCATAATAATTAATAATTTTCACACCATATAATAGTATATTAATCAAATATATTATGCAAGGTATTGAGAATTTTTCTTTTTAAGCTTAAAATATATACACTTGTTTAAACAAATAAAAGATATTAAATCAGGAGGCATATGATAATGAAAGTATTAATGTTAAACGGTAGTTCACATATCAATGGAACTACATTTACAGCACTTAATGAGATTGGAAAAGCTCTTAATAATGAAGGAATTGACTATGAAATATTCCAGATTGGTGCAGATGCAGTAAGAGATTGTATTGGCTGTAACCAATGTACACCTGATGGTTGTGCATATACTAAGGACAATGTTAATGAATTCATTGCCAAGGCAAAAGAAGCTGATGCGTTTGTATTTGGAACACCTGTATATTATGCCCACCCAAGTGGAAGAATTCTCTCTTTCTTAGACAGAGTATTTTATTCAAGTTCTAAGACCTTTGCTTTTAAACCAGCCGCAAGCGTAGCTGTTGCAAGACGTGGTGGAACAGTTGCTTCATTTGACGTATTAAATAAATATTATGGAATATCACAGATGCCAGTAGTAAGCTCTACATACTGGAATAACGTCTATGGCCGCAATGAGAACGAAGCCGTTATGGATTTAGAAGGCTTACAGACAATGCGCAACGTAGCTCATAATATGGCTTGGATGTTAAAGTGTATTGAAGCTGGTAAAAATGCAGGTGTCGCACTCCCGGCTACTGAAAGAGAGGCTAAGACTAACTTCATAAAGTAATAATTATTGCATTTTACCCTATAATCCTGTAGAATTATAGGGTAATTTATTTATAACATAACATTAGTAATATTTAATTATTCTATAATTTACACTGGAGGTCATTATGAAAGATTATTCTATTAATACTAAGTGTGTTCAGGCTGGTTATACACCATCGAATGGTGAGCCTCGTCAAATTCCTATTATCCAATCTACAACTTTTAAATATGATACAAGCGAAGATATGGGTAAGCTATTTGACCTGGAAGCATCAGGATATTTCTATACAAGACTACAGAATCCTACCAATGATCACGTTGCTGCCAAAATAGCAGCTCTTGAAGGTGGAACAGCCGCAATGCTTACATCATCTGGACAGGCTGCTAACTTCTTTGCTCTTTTTAATATATGTGAATGTGGCAGTCATATCGTTGCATCATCATCAATATATGGTGGAACTTTCAATCTTATTTCAGTTACTTTCAAGAAAATGGGAATAGACGTTACATTTGTTTCACCTGACGCATCAGAAGAAGAACTTAATGCAGCATTTAAACACAATACCAGAGCTATGTTTGGTGAGACAATTGCCAATCCAGCTCTTACAGTTCTTGATATAGAGAAATTTGCAAAGGCTGCACACGCACATAATGTCCCTCTTATTGTAGATAATACATTTCCAACCCCTATTAATTGCAGACCAATCGAATGGGGTGCTGATATTGTCACTCACTCAACAACTAAATATATGGATGGTCATGGAGCTGCTGTCGGAGGTGCAATAGTTGATTCTGGTAATTTTGACTGGATGGCACATGCAGATATGTATCCAGGACTATGCACACCTGATGAAAGTTACCATGGAATTACTTACGCAGAAAAATTCGGAAAAGAGGGTGCATTTATCACAAAGTGTACATCACAGCTTATGAGAGATTTAGGATGTATACAATCCCCACAAAATGCCTTTATCCTTAATCTTGGACTTGAATCTCTTCATGTAAGAATGCCACGCCACGTTGAAAATGGACAGGCAGTAGCTGAATTTCTTGAAAATCATCCTAAAGTTGAATATGTCAGCTATCCTGGTCTTAAAAGTAATAAATATTATGAAACAGCCAAAAAATATATGCCTAATGGTGGCTGTGGTGTAGTATCTTTTGAAATCAAAGGTGGAAAAGAAGCAGCCGAAAAGTTCTTAAAGAACCTTAAGCTTGCTGCAATAGAAACACACGTTGCTGATGCAAGAACATGCTGTCTTAATCCTGCAACATCCACACACAGACAGCTTAATGATGAACAATTAAAAGAAGCTGGTGTTCCAGCAGGACTTATAAGAATTTCCTGCGGACTTGAAGATAAAAAAGACTTGATTGCTGATATATCTGCAGCACTTGATACAATTTAAATAAATATTGATTATCAGCTTTAGCATATTAAGCTGACAAAGGCTCCGGACATTACTATAACAATAATGTCCAGAGCCTTTATTAATTTTATGAGATTTTAATATAATTTTTAAAATTATGAAGCTTGTATGTCCTAATATCTAGTGATATAATTAACTGTCAAATTATAGTAAATGGAGATTGAATATGAGTACAATTCTGCGTATTTTTATAAAAGATTTGCGTGGCATATGCCGCAATATATTTGCACTTATTATTGCCATAGGATTATGTATTATTCCATCATTATATGCGTGGTTTAATATTTATTCTAACTGGGATCCCTATGCTAATACTGATTCAATTAAGATTGCTGTATACTCTGAGGATACTGGTTTTGATATGGATGGCGAATATCAGAATATGGGTAATAGTATTATTGATAACCTCAAAGAAAATGACAAACTCGGCTGGACATTTACAAAAGATATGGAAAGCACAATTGACGGAGTTAAAAGTGGCAAGTACTACGCCGCAATAGTAATCGGTGATAATTTCAGCCGTTCAATGATTAATTTCCTTAATGATAATATGGAAACTCCTTCTGTTACATATTATGAGAATGCCAAGAAGAACGCTATTGCCAGCAAGATTACACAATCTGGAAAGTCTACTTTACAGGAAACTATTAATGAAACATTTATTGAAACAGTTGTAGTTACAATTCTTAATTCAACTGATGCTGCTTCTCTTACAAAGACCAATGTATTATCTGACATATCAGATAAATTAACGGATATAAGCAATAACTTATCTGAATACAACGCTTCAATCAGTATGTTTAATGCAAGTAATGACAACCTTTCAGATACTCTTAAAAAGACAGATGCACTTGTATCTGATATGCAGAGTAATATGTCAGAAGAGAATATTGAGGCTTCAAAGAATACAGCTAACAATGCAATTGATGCTTATACTGCCAATATCAGTGCATCTCTTACCAGATTAACTGATATTAACACTAAGCTCACCGGCAAAATTGAAACATTACGCGGAAAGATTGCAGACTATAAGAATAATCACACACTTGTTACCAAGCTTGATATTATCAAACAGCTTGGCGAACTTAACAGTTTAATGAATGAAGTTATTAATGCTAATAATGAGTTTAATAACAGCCTTAAACCAATACTTGAACATTTCAAAGATATTGATAATGATAACGGCGGTAATAACCAGTTCTTATATGACAGTCTTATAAGTTCACTTGACCTTATGCCTGCACTTCTTAAGACAGCCGCACAGAATATGACAACATTTACACAGTGGTATACAGACTCTAAGGCTGACCCTGCTAACATATTTACATATATGGATGATGCACTTGTACAGTGTGAGAACTCTATTAATTCACTTAATAGCATACTTACATCAAGTATTAACGATTCAGTTGGCAAATCTGGTGAATTATTTAAGACTTCCATCAACTCTATCTACGACTCACTTGTATCTGCTTCAGACAGCCTTTCTGCCATAAGTACTATTATTAATGGCGTAGACAGTACACTTTCTAGTGTTAATTTCACATTAGATACTATGGGGGAACTTATCGGCAATGTACAGAATACTTTAGATAAAGCCAATACAGAGCTTGCTGCATTAAAAGACGATGGAAAGTATGAGCTTATGCAGAAGCTTCTTGACAAGGATTCATCTGAATACGGCGAATTCTTCTCATCACCTGTTAAGGTTACAACTGAAAATGTATACGAAGCTGTTAATTACGGAACAGCAGTAGCACCTTTCTATACAACTCTTGCTTTATGGGTTGGAGGTCTTCTCCTTACAGCACTTATCAAGACATCTCCTGATGACAGGGAAGAATTTAAAAATGCTACATTAACACAGAAATATTTCGGACGATATTTAATATTCTGGCTTATGGGACAGATTCAGGCAGTTATAACAGTTCTTGGTGATATATATTTACTTAAAATATACTGTGTGCACCCAGGAATATTTATGCTTACCGCATCACTTGTAAGCTTTGCATTTACATTGCTTATATATACACTTACACTTTCGTTTGGTGATGTCGGTAAAGCTTTAGCCGTTGTTCTCGTAGTTATTCAGATTGCTGGTTCAAGTGGTACATACCCTATTGAACTGTTACCATCATTCTTTAGAAATGTATATATATATTTCCCATTCCCTTATGCTATCAATGCCATAAGAGAATGTGTAAGTGGTTTCTACAGATATGATTACTTCATACTTATGGGACAGCTTATGCTATTTGTTATAGGTACTTTATTCCTTGGTCTTTTCCTAAGAAAACCATTTATGAAGCTCAATCATTATATGCATCACCGTATGCACGATACTAAACTTATGTAGATTAATTGATGAATGAGGAGGAGTTTATGTCTGATATTAAAGATGAAATATCTGTAAATATAGATACTGCTGCGAAATCAGTAGATATGATTAAAGACTATTACTATAGAGAACACAAACGTAACAAAGACAGAATTAAATACGGAATAATAGCAATGTTAGTAATTCCCATTATATTCCTTACCCTTTTATTTGTTGTAAACAGCTCTAAAGTTATATTTCTTGTAATGTGGATTGCTTCTTTATTTATTATAAGCGGCTATCTTATTGCCATTGAATATAAAGATTATAATATGACCGAAAATCTTAAAGATATTGTTGGTAATGAGTATGATGACTCACTTATTGATACAGCGAAAGCCATATCAGATATTACTAAGAATTATATCAAGAATGGAGGTTCAGAAGAATAATATGAAAAATATATTTCGAGTATTTGCTAACGACTGGAAAAGAATTGGGCGAAATGTTGTAGCTTTAGTCGTTGTAATGGGACTCTCTGTTCTTCCATCATTATATGCCTGGTTTAACATTTTATCCAACTGGGACCCTTATGGTTCTGACTCAACATCTAACATAAAGGTCGCTGTAGCATATGATGATACCGGAATTGATATTTCAGGTATGAATGTAAATATAAGCACCAATATTATAGAAGCACTTAAGACCAATGACACTATCGGCTGGGTATTTACTGATACGTCAGAAGAAGCCATTGAGGGTGTATGGGCAGGAGATTACTATGCAGCATTGATAATGCCTGAAGATTTCTCTCGTTATATGGTAAGCTTCTTAGCTGATAATATGACACATCCGGAGATTATCTATTATACTAACCAGAAGAAAAATGCCATTGCCCCTAAGATAACAGACAAAGCCAAGACAGCAGTACAACAACAGGTTAATGCTACATTTATAAGCTCACTTACAGAAGCTATAATGAAATCTGCCGATATTGCTGATAATATAGGTGCAATTAAAGACTCTGATGGTAATAATATTAATAAGGAAAATGTAAGCGGCAACTCAATATTAGATATATTAATAGCCAAATTACAGGTTGTTAATACACAGGTGTCTACATTTGACAGCGTGCTTACTGCCGTTTCCAATATAATAAGCACAGCACAGTCAACATCTGATACTGCAGCAGCTATATCGCCAGATTTATCAGTGAAATTTGACAGTGAAAAAGCAATTCTTAATGAATTGAATAATACTATAGGAAAGAGTAATCTTATAGACTCAACAATATTTGCTAATATTGCCAATGATATTAATACAATTCAGGGATATATGAATTCTGTCTCTGAAATATATGATGATATGGGATACAATGTTGCAGATTTTGATAATTCAATAAGCCAGATGGGCAGTTCTATTGCTAATACATTAGAGCTTGTACATAACCTTGAGAGCCAGTTATCAGACTCAATAACCAAGCTTGTTGATTTTAAGAGCAGTGGTACATATTCATTATTACAGACTGCCGTCGCATTTAATACAGAAGAACTTGCATCTTTCATATCTGCTCCTGTTACTATCGGAACAGTTGACTTGTATCCAATTGAGAATTATGGCTCAGCTATGTCACCATTCTACTCAGTATTATCAATATGGGTTGGTGCATTAATATTAGTTGCCATTATCCATGTAAAGGTTCATCCTTTTGGCGGATACAATATTACCTCTGTTCAGGCTTTCTTTGGAAGATATTTAACATTTTTCCTTATAGGACAGGCACAGGCATTACTTATAACACTTGGTGATTTATTCTTTATTGGAATACAATGCCTTCACCCATTTAAGTTCTGGTTAGCGGCATCATTTACTTCATTCGTATTTACAATGATTACATATTCACTTACAGTTGCCTTTGAAAATGTCGGTGAAGCCGTTGCTGTAGTTATTATGGTTATTCAGGTTGCCGGTGCTGGTGGTACATTCCCAATACAATGTCTTCCAACTGTATATCAGGCAATATACAAATACCTCCCATTCACCTATGCTATGGACGCCCTCAGAGAATGTGTCGGTGGAACATATAGCTGGTATTACTGGAAATGTATTATTGCATTATTGATATATGTAGGTATATGCTTATTTATCGGACTTGTCGTTGCCATACCTTGCAGAAAACTTAATGCTACAGTTAACAAGAGCAAGGAGAAATCGGGAGTAATGATATAAAATAATATAATATTAAATACAGAAATAGAAAAACTAATTTCGTATAATAAATATGAATTAGTTTTTCTATTTTTATTGATTTCAGCTTTAATTAATGACTAATTAACTTATTGCTGTCATATAATATGTCTTATAATAAACAAAATGCAACATTTTATATTAAAATGTTGCATTAAAATTTATAATTCTATTCTTATTTACATTCTATATATCGTCACCAATTTAAAATACTTTACCCTGTTTACTAATTTAATTTAATATAAATTATCATTAATATTATAGATTAATATTCAAAAATACAGAGTCTTTATCATCCTGCTTAATTCCTAAATATCTCCTTGTTATTTCATAAGAAGAGTGATTGTATATATCCATTAATATTGCTGGTGGTGTACCACATTTCCAGGCATAATACCCAAAAGTCTTTCTCATAGAATGACAGCTTATCCCGCTTTCCATATGAAGTTCATTAGCTGCTTTCTTAATAATTCTAAAAGCCTGTGAACGGCTCAGTGGCTTACCTTTTTTCTGCCCATTAAATATATAATCACATTTTTTTATATTATATAAGCTATCCATATACATACCAAGTCCCTGCTTTATATTGTCATTAATTGCAATTCTGGTCTCTTTATTAGTCTTTTTTTCTATTATTATTATATGTTTAAGAAAATGTTCATTTTTAAAATCATACACATCTTCCCATCTTAACTGCAAAACATCACTAATTCTCAACGCAGAATTCAACCCAATACATATCAATGCATAGTTTCTGACATTCGGTCTATTGTTCAAATAAAATTCCTTAAACAAATTTAATTCATCATTACTTCTTATAGGTTGTGCTGTACTCAATAATCAATACCTCCAATATATAAATGCAACATTTTAATATAAAATGTTGCATCAACAAGGAAGTAAATGTGAATAGTCCAATCCTCTGCGACTATTCATAGACAAGGAGGTTAATGTGTTAAAACTAACAATCAAACCCGGCGAGTACATCAACATTGGTGATGACGTAAGGGTTATCTATTCGGGAGGCTCAGAAGGGAACATTCATCTTTTAATAGATGCCCCAAGGGAACTCAACATTGTAAGAAGCAAGGTTC
>OGMP01000062.1_pt1 | contig 104056 bp, 84 predicted proteins | sample 1573261 | NCBI WGS metagenome assembly OGMP01 (sample SAMEA2581878, study PRJEB24529) | metagenome | biome: Human gut stool | place: China | collected 2011 | reverse complement strand
TATTGATTAAATTACTGAATACTAGTAGATAATAATCTTTTTAAGGGACGACTATATATAAAAACAAGAACATCAGAGCAACAACAAAAGAGCATAAAACACACAGAAAAGCCCTAATATCTAAATGTAATTCAATAATATTTTAAACATCAACAGCTTCTGTCAGACGAAATCAGAAAAAAAGACATATAAAAGAGTAATAAAAACGATTTATCATCGTTACAATAATAGAATTAAAAATAATTTGCCTATGAAATATTTTACCAAAGAAGAAAACAAGCCGTCTAAGAATACGCTAAACATTATCAAGCAGATAGCTTATACCTACAGGTCTATAAAACTTAACGGAAAAAACGAAGCTTATTGTCTGAATTAGAAACCTACTATTTATGGCAACATTAATTTCACCTTCATTACTTTCTGCCGATTTTCTTAATCTGCAGAAAGACATCGACATGATAAACAACAGCGAGGCTGACTGGCTCCATCTTGATGTTATGGACGGAGTGTTTGTGCCAAACATTTCATTTGGCTTCCCAGTAATTGAAGCTGTCGCAAAAACATGCAAAAAGCCGCTTGACGTGCATTTCATGATAACAGCACCTGAAAGATACATAAAGCAGACAGCAAAGACGGGAGCCATGATGATGAACGTGCACTTCGAGGCATGCACACACCTTAACAGAACAATACATGAAATACATGAAGCAGGCATGAAAGCCGGTGTAACGCTAAATCCGTCGACACCTGTATGTATGCTCGAAGATGTCATAAAGGACGTTGACATGGTGCTAATAATGAGTGTAAACCCCGGATTCGGAGGTCAGGCATTCATAGAAAACACCATTGACAAAGTAAAGCGTTTAAGAAGACTGATAGAAGAATCCGGCTCAAAGGCACTTATCGAAGTTGACGGAGGCGTACAGAGCCAAACAGCCCCAAGACTCGTTGAAGCCGGCGTGGATGTCCTGGTCAGCGGAAGCTATATATTCAAATCAAAAGATCCGACTGCCACCATACACGACCTGAAGCAACTCTAAACGCGCAATGTTGGACGCAGAAAACAAGCATAAAATTAATATACAATATAAAATGGCGCAGACGGATAATACAGTCTGCGCCATTTTATGTTGCCAACAGATTAAGACGACCAATTGTCCGCAACATCATACAATAAAATAACCGAATTAAATCGGTTTGTCTATATTATTAAAGTTATTCAATATTGACTAAATCTTAAGAACGGCGCAAGTCTGACCGGTCAGTCAAGCTGGAGCGCTATATTATGTTCCTTTGACATACGGCGCAGATTGAGGATAGCATACCGCATTCTGCCCAATGAAGTATTGATGCTGACTCCCGTAGTCTCGGCAATCTCCTTAAACGACAAATCTTGATAAAACCTCATGAACACAACCTCACGCTGCGTAGGAGGCAACATATTCATCATGTTCTTGACATCAACCATTATCTGATCGTTTACATAACGGTTTTCAACATTGCTGTCCAGTATTTCATTGCCGCTGAGATTAGAGAGATCGTTCTCGTCAGTAGGCTCAATCAGATTACGCGAACGCTGCTCACGATACCAATCCATAATGACATTATGCGCGATGCGCATAATCCACGCTCCGAATTTTCCACTGTCAACATACCTGCCCTGATGCAGCTTTGTTATAACCTTCACAAAAGTTTCCTGAAACAAGTCGTTGGCCTTGTCCTCGTCTCTGACGACAAACAATATGTATGAGAACAATTTGCTCTGATTTCTTGATAACAGCTCATCAAAAGCCCTGTTGTTTCCCCTTACATAAGAAATAGCTAACTCCTCATCAGTCAACCTACTTATATTTTCCATTTCTTTATTCTTATTTTTTAATTTTAGGTAAACAGTGTTTCGATAGGCTTTATCTAAATTAAATTAATATTAAACAATCATATTGTACGTGCAAATATAAGAAGAAATGTTTACACGCACAAATATTTTAGAAAAATAACGTTTTTTCTTTTGAACTTTGACAAACTATATGTATCTTTGCGGATGATTAAGGTTCGATACGACTCGATTAAAAAGGGAACGGGGTGAAAATCTCCGACTGTCCCGCAGCTGTAAGTTCCTTTATAACTTAAAAGTAACATGCCACTGTGAAAACGGGAAGGTGCTTGAAAGTGGAACAAAGTCAGAATACCTGCCTTATGATGTAAGACCTATTCTCTCGATGTAAGGGGCTATGGTCAATCTTATAAAATTAATATCAGACTAATAAATGCCGTGTCACTGCATAGCTGTGTAATATCGCTATATGCAGTTGACGTGAGTATTACACATTGACGCTACATTTGACAAGACGTTATATTATCGTGTTTTAATTATATAAGTTTATCCGAGATTGACAACGCCGTGAGGCGTTGTCAATTATTTTATCACCCTATCAGTCAAGGATTTATCAAGATCAGATGCAAAAAAAATGACATTGACAATTCTTCAATAGCCGAAAACACAAGACACATCAACATCCTAATTTGAAAATTCGTAAGCATCTATTTTCTTTATTCCGGGAATGGCAAGATACGTCTCGCGGAAACCAAACACAGACAACACCTTGCCGCGATTTTCTGGATGCTCCTTTAGATTGAGTTCCTCACGTATTTTCTTTGAGCATGACGTGAGGCATACTGAAACGACATGAGAAAGGTCTGCTGTTGCAGGATCGTCAGCCAAGAGTAATGCTGTATCGTGATCAAACGGAGGTTCAAAATCATATCGTTTCTTACCATTGGCGCCAGTTGCCGAACCTACGATGTAGCCCTTCACCCATACCTGATCAACTATAGGCTTACTGATAAACGTCTCTACATCCACAACATCACCAAAAGAAATGCCTGTATCATCATCATACCCACTATCGCCTTCATCTTCATCATCCGAACCGGTGTCCTTATCCGTTCCGCCGATAATCTCCGTTCCGTCATCCATGCCTTCTTCCGAATCATCATAGGGTTTGTCGCATGCAGAAAAAAAGAATGCTGTCAACAACAGCACAAACATAAACCTGATTTTTTTCATAATATATTATGTTGGTTAACGATATACAAAAGTAACAATATTTTTCATAACAGACAAACAATCACGGGCAAAAACAAAAAGAGGTTGACGCAGGATGCTGTCAACCTCTGACGATTTCGTTAAAACTTCGAAATCATAAATAAGATGTCGCAAATATAAGGCATTTCAATGACAATTGCAAGTTTTTTGATTTAAAAAACTAATATTTAACATTTAGGCTACATAAAATGTTAAATATTTTACATTTTGGCATTCTGCATTACATATTGCAAAGTGCTGTAAATCAAGGCATATTACAAAAAATAAAACAAAATAATACACACAAGCTTTCGTATTCAAATTATATTCACTATATTTGTACCAACAATCAAAAAAATAATAACATATATTAACTTTACGTATACATTACAAACTTAGTTTTTATGAAACAATTACAGACATTATTGCTATGCCTACTGTTTCCGCTTGCCATGACGGCATCAGTATGGGAAACGCAGTACAAACAAATTGAAGAAAGCATCAGGATGCCTAAGTTTGCCGACCGTACTTTTGACATAACGAAGTATGGAGCATCGCTAAAGGCCAGTGCGGCAAAAAACCAGAAAGCCATCAACAAGGCTATAGAGGCCTGCTCAAAAGCCGGTGGCGGACGTGTTGTAATCCCACAAGGAACATGGAAGACTGGCGCCATAAGAATGAAGAGCCACGTTAACCTTGTAATCGAAAAGGGTGCTACCCTATTCTTCGAATTTGACAGAAGCCTTTATCCTCTGGTTGAAACACGCTGGGAAGGACTCGACTGCATAAACTATTCACCGCTGATTTATGCTTACAAGGAAACAGACATCGCGATAACCGGAGAAGGAACTATCGACGGTAACGGTTCTGACGACACATGGTGGCTGATGAGCGGAAAGACTCCTAAGAGCAAGGACATTGTTGTTGAGGAAAAGCAGCAGAATCCAGGAGGACGCGCCGACCTGCTGAAAATGGCAGAAAACGGAGTGCCTATCGAAAAACGTATATTCGGCCCGAAAAAAGGTCTGCGCCCTCAGATGGTAAACTTCAATCAGTGTGACGGTATTCTGATTGAGGGCGTAACGATGGTACGCTCACCGTTCTGGGTAATGCACCCGCTGCTGAGCAAGAACATAACCGTAAGAAACGTAACCGTACACAACGACGGCCCTAACGGAGACGGCTGTGACCCTGAATCATGCGAGAATGTTCTTATTGAGAATTGCGTGTTCGACACTGGCGACGACTGCATCGCAATCAAGAGCGGACGCAACGAGGACGGACGCGAAGGCGGCAAGGGCCGTTATGTAGGACGTCCGAGCAAAAACATAATTGTGCGCAACTGCATAATGAAAGACGGACACGGAGGAGTGGTTATCGGCTCTGAGATTTCAGGCGGATGCAACAATGTATTTGTTGAAAACTGCAAAATGGACAGCCCAAACCTTGACCGTATTCTCAGAATAAAGACAAACTCATGCCGTGGCGGCGTGATTGAAAACATCTATATGCGCAACGTTGAAGTTGGCCAGTGCGCCGAGGCTGTGCTCAAGATAAATCTTGACTATGAGCCGAAAGAAATTGGCCGCCGCGGATTCTACCCGACAGTACGCAACGTCTACATGGAGAACGTAACCTGCCAGAAGAGCAAATACGGAATCATGGTTGTAGCATTCGACTCACTGACCAATGTATACAACATCAATCTGAAAAACTGTAAGTTTGACGGCGTTTATGACAAGCCGGTTTACATCAAGGGCAAAACCCGCGACATGAACTACGACAACCTCTTCATCAACGGTTCACTTATCCTCGCCGAGGCTCCGTTCAAGAACTACAGCGAGTGGATGGTACACTCTGAAATGCAGCGCAACCCAGACCCATGCATGATTGACTTCGCAAAAAAGCCAAAATGGGGATATGTTGTAGGAATAGAGCTCGAATCAATGCTCGACACCTATCTGGCATACAAAGACGAGAGCATCATAGACTATCTGAAGCAATACCCGGCTAAGATGATTGACGAAAAGGGTAACATCACAGGATACAAATATGAAGACTTCAACCTGGACAATACACGTCCGGCACGCTATATTCTGCGCATGAACAACCTTTTCCCCGAGAAGAAGAATGAGAAAGCCCTGAAAACTCTGTTCAAACAGCTCGAAAAGCAGCCTCGTACAAAGGACGGAGTGTGGTGGCACAAGGCTATATACGCACACCAGGTATGGCTCGACGGCGTATATATGGGACATCCGTTCTACACAATGGGAGCACCTATACTGAAAGGCGAGAAAAAGGCAAAGAAGTATTATGACGACACTTTCGAGCAGATTTCAAAGACATACAGCCGTACATACGATGAAAAGACTGGACTGTGGAAACATGCATGGGACGAAACTCAGAAGATGTTCTGGGCCAACCCTGAAACAGGCTTGTCTAAACATACATGGGCACGCGCTCAAGGATGGTTTGCAATGGCTATACTCGAAGTGCTCGACGTTCTCCCTGAAAACTATGAGAACAGAGGTAAACTGATTGATATGCTGAACAACGTCATGAAGGCAACCGTAAAATATCAGGACAAGAAGACCGGCTTATGGTATGATGTGCTCGACGTTAAAGATCCGCGCAACTATCTCGAAGCAACAGCTTCTTCAATGTTTACATACGTCCTGCTGAAAGGCTCACGCCTCGGCTACTTCTCTAACGACCTGAAAGAAGCCGGACTGAAAGGCTATAAAGGCATACTGAAAGAGTTTATCAAGGTGAATGCAGACAAGACTGTATCACTTACACGCTGCTGCGAAGTGTCAGGCTTAGGCCCCGACAACGCAAAAGGACGCCGCCGCGACGGCTCGTTCAACTACTACATGAGTGAACCTATACGCGACAACGACGGAAAAGGCGTTGGTCCGTTTATCTGGGCATCACTGGAGATGGAGCGCATGGGATACGATGTTGCCAAGCTCAATCAGTAATCAGCAGCAAGACAAAATCTACTTAAAAGCATCTGACATTTATTAAAACAGATATAACAAAAGATAATTCTAACAGCATTTAATGAAAAAGAAACTCTTAATGACAACAGCAATGGCAGCGAGTGCCATTGCTGTTTCTGCGCAAGCTCCCGCATTCCCCGGAGCTGAAGGTCACGGACGCTACGTAACGGGCGGACGCGAAGGAAAGATTGTACATGTAACTAATCTGAACGACAGCGGTACAGGTTCTTTCAGATCTGCTGTCAGCGGATCTTCTAAGAAGATTGTCGTATTTGATGTTGCCGGAGTAATACCTCTGAAATCTGATATCAGCATCGGCGCAAACACCACCATTGCCGGACAGACAGCCCCCTACCCCGGAATAACTTTAAGATATTATACTGTAAGACCGGGAGCAAACAACGTCATAAGATTCATACGCGTGCGCCGCGGACAGGAAAAAGACAAGAACGACGGAGCGGACGCAACATGGCAAAGAGAAACAACAGGTATTATTCTTGATCACTGCTCTTTCAGCTGGAGTATAGACGAAGTTGCCTCATTCTACGACAACAATAACTTTACAATGCAATGGTGTACTGTTGCCGAGAGCCTTAACAACGCCGGACACGGCAAGGGAGCACACGGCTACGGAGGCATCTGGGGCGGTAAGCTGGCAAGCTTTCACCACAACATGATAGCACACGTAACCAACCGCGTTCCGCGTTTCAACGGCGCACGCTATGAATGGAGCGGATACACGGGCAACAAACTGTACAGCACATATAACTGGAAGAACTCTGTTCAGGCCGAAAATGTAGACTTCCGCAACTGTGTGATGTATAACTGGGGCAACAGCAACGGCTGCTACGGAGGCCCCGGCGGCGGACAAATTAATATAGTGAACAACTACTATAAGGGCGGTCCGTCTACACCGGACAGCAAAGCAAAGAAGGTTACAGAAATTTCAGTTGCTGCTGATGGAAACTCTGAAGGACATCCGAAAATCTTCGGTATGACCAGCCGTTACTACATTGCAGGCAACACTACAGAAACTCACGGAGGTTCAATAACTCAAAACAGAGACTGGAGCGGCGTAAGCTATGACGACGGCACATACACCATCAATGGCGAAGAATATTCTAAGGACGTAAACAACTATTACGGAGATACCGTTGAACACGTGGCAAACAGCGACGGCGAAATGTGCGTCAGAATAAAGATGGACGAGCCAGCTCCAATGGGCGAGGTTACAACCCACAGTGCAGAAAACGCATTCAGCAAGGTTATGCTCTACTGCGGTGCATCTCTTTATCGCGACGAGGTTGACGCCCGCTATATGGAAGAAGCCCAGACAGGTACGGCAACATATACAGGCTCTGTAACCAAGCAGGAAGGTCTTGTAGACCTTGTTTCTGATGTTAACGGATACACCGAAGCCAACTTCCCCACCGGTCAGCGCCCTGACGGCTACGACAGCGACAACGACGGAATGCCCGACGAATGGGAAATTGCCAACGGCCTTAATCCAAACGATGCCTCAGATGCAAGTTTGTATACTATAGACACACAGAAAGGATGGTACACCAACGTTGAGGTTTATATCAACTCTATCGTTGAAAATATCATGAAATCTCAGAACACGGATGCCCTAAATACCGTTGACGAGTATTATCCTTCGTGCGTATCTACAGGCATAAGCAATGAAGTTACCACTTCTGAAATAAAGAAGATTGAATACTTCACACTTGGCGGAGCCAAGTTAAATGCACCAGCTAAAGGCATAAATATCAGAAAGATAACCTACGAAAACGGAAAGACAAAGACTGATAAAGTTATAAAATAAGATTCGTTTTATTAGACCTTTATGAAAAGAGTGAGGACATTAATGTTGCTCACTCTTTTTTTGATAAAAAATATTAACCACATTTTAACATAAAAAGAATTGTCCAATACAAATAAAATCTCTATTTTTGTAAAACATATAACAACATTAATAATTAAAAAATTATGATTATGAAGAAAATTTTACGCTTATCTTTAGTTGCAATACTGTCCCTTATATGCGGAACAGGATTTGCGCAAACTACATTCGACTTTACCGCATTATATGGCAACGCAACAATTAGCGACATAACAGAAATGCCACAGACTGTAGACGGTATAACTGTTTCATTTGCCAAAGGCAACTCTCAAAATCCTCCTGCATACAATAAAGCCGGAGAAGTACGTCTTTACGGAGGAAAAAGCAATGAAGTTCTTGACGGATGTACAATGACATTCACATCTGCAACAGGCAACATGACAAGCATCACTCTTGAGCATGGCCAAGTTGACAAATGGGGCGTCCTCACAGCCAGTGTCGGCACTATAACTGAAGACGCTGACAAAAACATTACATGGACCGGAGATGCTGCCGAAGTTACATTCACAGCTTCACGTGACGCCAACAACTCAAGTGTATCAACTCAGAACCGCTACAAGAATGCCGTAGTAACACTTGCAGGTGGAGTTGCAAAGAAGAACGCAGAACTTAAGTTCAGCGAAGATGAGGTTTCTGTTGAACAGGGAACAGAGTTTACTGCTCCTACATTTACTAAAGCTACAACAGCAGCCGTTACATTTGCATCTGACAATGAAGGCGTTGCTTCTGTAAACAGCGAGGGAACTATCACATTAGGTGGCGAATTAGGAACAGCTGTTATCACAGCCACTTCTGAGGAAAACGATGAATACTATGCAGGCAAGGCAACTTGCACAATCGAAGTGTTCAAATATAACACTTACAAGAAAGTTGCTGCCATAACAAGCGGTAAAGAATATCTTATCGTTGCTCAGCGTGACAATAAGACATACTATGCATATCCGCTTTCTGAAAATTACACATACGGCTACTTGAATTCAGGCTCTATTGATGAACTTACTGACGTTATCAAAATAAAGAGCACATACGATGACAGCTTCGTATTTACAGAGAATGGTTCTGGCTACACAATACAGGACTGCTACGACAGATACATGTATCAGAGCGGAACATACAACTCATTCAATGTAGGTTCTGAACCTAGCGTTTGGACTGTAGAGGCTCAGACTGACGGTACATTCAAGATTGCCAACAACGGATATTTCATCCAGTGGGGTGACGGCACTTATACAACATTCGGTGTATATACAGAAAAGAAGGAAAATACAGTATTGCCTTTCCTCTATCAGCTTGACGAAACAGGCACAAGCATCAGCGGCACAACAGTTGAGAAGTTTGACGCAAATGCTCCTGTTTACAACCTCGCAGGTCAGCGCGTAAGCAAGAACACAAAGGGCATTCTGATTCAGAACGGCAAGAAATTCGTTAACAAATAATCTTAAACAACAGATTATACATCATAAGGGATGCAGCTGTCATGGCTGCATCCCTTTTATTTTAATATATTCAACCGGAATGAAACAGACTGAGAAGTCTATATGAATTACGGCTTGTTACGACACATAAAGCTAAATGAAGGGATGTAAAAGTTTTCTAAAATCCGAACCTTTAACGTGCGCAGAAAGGCCATCGCGAAAATAAAAGATATCCCTAGCCTTAAAATCCTACATTTTACAAGACATATGATAAAGCATTGGCTATCAGCATCTTATAGCATTCAGGTATTAATTCGCACTGTATAATAAAAGCAAAAGCATACCTTTCAGCGTGTAAAAGGTATGCTTTTATAACATAAAATGGCGTGTTTTGCAATGTCAAAAGGCTTGTTTTATAGCCAAAAGTCAATGGTTTTCATATCAAAACTCACCTTTCAGGCTGCTAAAAGCCATAGATTTTGAATGTTTTTAGGCCAATGACAGCCATCTGAATCGCTATTTCACGATTTTAAAATGTCATGACTTTTTACTCGATAAAATGTCCTGTTGCCAAACGAGTTTTCTGTTTTATCACTTCACATCCACGCTTATACGCTTCAGATCCTTGTCAGCGCTCGATGTTCCGACCATGATTTCATACCTGCCCGGCACCACTCTCATGGCATTACTCTGAGCATCCCAGCCCTCAAAAGCTTCACGCGGAAAATCTATTTCTACGGTCTTCGTCTCGCCTGCCTTCAGTTCAACACGCGCAAATCCGCGCAATGTTTTCAGCGGTCCTTCTGCATCTGCCGTGTTGCGCATATATGCCTGCACGATTTCTACTCCGTCACGACGGCCGGTGTTGCCAACCTTCACCTTTATCTTACCGGTTGAGGCGTCATAAGACGGCTCGCCTACAGTGAATGTCGTATAGCTTAAGCCATATCCAAAGGGGAACAGCGGTTCGCCCTTAAAATAGCGGTAGGTGCGGTTTGCCATATTGTAATCGTCAAACGGAGGCAGCTGACTGTCGTTCTTATAGAATGTAACAGGAAGCTTGCCGCCGGGATTGTAATCGCCAAACAGAACATCTGCCACAGCCGTACCGCCCTGCTCACCGGGATACCATGCCTGCAGAATTGCATCACATGTCTCGAGTTCTGGTGTAAGCGCAACCGCACTGCCGCTGCAATTGACCAGCACAACCTTCTTGCCTGCATCATGAAGAGCCTTGATAAGTTCGCGCTGAACTAAGGGAAGTTCAATGCTGGTACGGTCGCCATTGTCAAATCCCGGCTCCGTAACCTTAGCTTCCTCACGCTCCAGATTGGGCGATATACCGCCAACGAACACAACAGTGGATGCATCACCAACAGACTTGAGCACACCGGGAACTGTGAGTGTCTGCATTCTTGATACGTCAAAACTCAGCGAAGCACCGTTGCCAAACTGGATATAGTCGAGCTGCACAGAATAGTTGGCGCCGGCTTTAACCTTAATACGGCGCTCATTAAGCCTCACCTCGTTCTTGTTATTTCTGTTTACCAAAGTGTCTCCGTTGACAATAAGGCGTATGCGTCCGTCATTCAGATATCTCACACACAGCGTCTCAGTCTTGTCAGCCGTAAAGTTTCCGTTGAACCTGACAGAAAAATCTTTCAGCTCCACTCCCGGAGCAAATACGGTGTTGCCGCCGGTGTCAAACTGAGGATGGCTCGAATAATAGCCCTCATAAACAGGCTGTCCGTCCATATCGGTATTATTCCAGAACTTTGCTGCCATTCCGGACTTGCCGTCAAGTCCTGTCATGCGTCCAAAAATGCTCTCACTCTCGGTCATTGACGTTATGTCGCATCCCTTGACATATCTTACGCCAGAGCCAAGCTTGTTGCGCATTCCCTCAAGCACCGTGATGGTGTGTGTAGGCTGACCGTAATATATGCCCCACATCATTGTCGAGTCGGCAGCATTAGGTCCCATAACTACAATATCAGAAGCGTCCTTTGTCAACGGCAGAGTGTTGTTCTTGTTATGCAGCAGCACCATCTGCTCGCGTGCCATGTCGAGCGCCAGCTTCTTGTGGACCTTGCTCGCTATAACACTTTCAGGAATGCGGGTCCACTCAACAAGTGAGTCGGGGTCAAAGTCGCCCAGTTCAAAACGCGCCTCAAGCAGCCGTTCTACACTTGTATTTATCTGTTGCTCCGTTATGGCTCCGGCCTTTACGGCATCAGGCAGAGCCTTATAGCTGTTTCCGCATTCGAGGTCGGTGCCGCTTATAACGGCTTTGGCTGAGGCAGAAGCAGCATCGGGTGAAACTTCATGGCAGCCAGGAGTCCAGAAATCACTGATGGCGCCGCAGTCGCTCACCACAAGCCCCTTGAATCCCCATTCGTCACGAAGAATCTGCCTAAGCAGCCTGTTGCTGCCACAGCATGGCTCTCCCTCAAAACGCTGATATGCACACATAACTTCCTTTACTCCTCCCTTCTGTACAAGCGCCTTGAAGGCCGGCAAATAAGTCTCCCACAAATCACGTGGCGACAGGTTTTCGATGTCGAAATGATGGCGCGTCTTCTCAGGACCGCTATGCACTGCAAAATGCTTTGCGCAGGCATAAAGCTTCATATACTTATGTCCGGCCGGTCCCTGCAGGCCACGCACCACGGCAAGTCCCATGCGCGCGTTCATATATGGGTCCTCACCATAAGTTTCCTGCCCGCGTCCCCATCTCGGATCACGGAAAATGTTTACGTTTGGAGTCCAGAACGAAAGGCCCTGATAACGGCCCACGCTGCCCTTCTTTCGCTGTGCCGTATTCTTTGCACGTGCCTCATCGCTCACCGCCGTATATATACGCTCGAGCAACACATCGTCGAAAGACGCAGCCATTCCGATACATGAAGGGAACACCGTGCAATAGCCGTTGCGTCCGACGCCATGAAGGGCTTCGCTCCACCATGCAAATCCGGGTATGCCTAATCGGAGTATTGCTTCTGACTGATCGAGCATCAGCTTGGCTTTCTCCTCAAGCGTCAACCTTGAACATAAATCAGCAGCACGTTCCTTTGCGGAAAGATTAGGATTCTGGTAAGGAAGAGTCTGAGCACCAGAAACAACAGAACAAAAGACAGCCGCTACAACAAATAGATTTCGCTTTTTCATCGTTTTCTTGGTATTATAGATTTTAAACAGTTTACAAGAACTCAAAAAGACTTTAAATAAAGTCACGATTTATCACATATGCAAAGATACTTAAAACCAAAGAAAAGTAAAAATATCACAAAATGTTTTTTATATGGTTCATCTGTTTATATACAAAACAAAATGCAAATGAACCAAAACAGGGAACAAAACCTAATCAACAGACTTCAGGTCAGTCATCATAATCAAGCCAAAATGGTGCTTTATATTGAACGGATTATTGTCTGCTAATCCAAAATCAGTCTGAATAATTCTGACAAAACAGAAAATAAGAACTTCCTACAAACGCTTTTTAAAACAAAAAGGCAGAAGCCATTGTGATTATGACTTCTGCCTTAATAATTATTTTATCTGCTGTTTAAACGTTCTATTTAACAACAAACTTCTTGCCGTTACGGATATATATTCCGGGCTGCAATGAACCTTTCATTTCTACACCCTGCAGATTATATATCTTTCCTGCATTCTTTTCATCAGTATTGATTTCAGAGATGCCGGTTGGAGTAGTTGTTGTGAGAGAAAGTTTCCATACACACTGCTTGCCGGCTGCCTTAAACGTAAGTGTGCCTTCGGCAGGTGAAACAAGTTCTATATCATAAGACTTATATACCGGAGTTGTGCCTATTTTTGCAGGGAACACATAGTCAGTCTCTGAATATTCCATGCCGTTAAGCTCTGCGAGATAGCTGTCGCCGTCAGCATAGTTGTCGTATCCATAGATGCCTACTTTTGTAACCTTCTTGCCTGAAGGAATGTTCACTGTAAACTGCACTCCGCTTGAATACTTGACACAGCCCTGCTCGCCTTTCGAATAGCCTTTACCGCCATCATTAGAAATGCTGAAACCGTTGTTGAAAATCCATAAAGCAGAATTTCCAGAATCAGAATTAAGATATGTATCTGATGAAAGTTCATAAACAACAGTCTCACCATCTGACGGGTCGTTGTCATCATCATAAATCTGATTGCCGCTAAGAAGCGTTCCGCCTTCATTGCCAGCCTCCATTATCTCGGCAACAATACTGTTCATGTATCTCTCAAGATTTGAATATCCGTCAGCTCCTATGGTCTTTCCGTCACTGGCATTATTCTTGTCAAGTCCGTTTGCGTCTTCCCATGCATCAGGCATACCGTCTCCATCAGTATCTAACGGAGCTGCCTCAGATTTCAGTTCAGGCCATGCGCTCCAATCATCTCCTGCATCAGGGAAAGCCTGCTTCAAGTCGTCCTGGCTGTCAATAATGCCCGGCAACTTGCTTGTTGCACTGGATGTACCTGTGCATGACGCACCGCCATTACGCGTATCGTTTACAACTAGTTCGTCTACCCAGTCTCTGTGCAGTGACGCACCTGCATAGGCAAGCACCCTGTCATAAGCCATCTCAGCCGAATGTGTTGTTACGGCCTCAAACGTCAATGGTTCTGACATGCGCATCGTGTCTCGGGTCTCCTGTGTGAACGTATTGTCATTGCCGCTGTTGCTTATCTGATTGTAAATACCGTATGTCCAGTTGTCATTAGTAACATCAGAATATTTAGGATTTACATTTCCGTCTACATAAAAGTCGCCCCAGACGTGCCACATTACATCCCATTCATTAGGTTTGTCTGTATCGTGATCTGTGTATTCAGAAGTACGGATGCCGATTCCTGCTATCCTCTTCTGCATATCAGTCTTCCTTGTATTTGTAGCAGGTCCTGGCTTATAATAATTGTTCACAATGTTAACATTCATGCCTTCACCGCCGTAACATCCATTTCCGGCCCAGTTGTATATAACATTGTTACGCATATCCATACGCTCATCTGTCTGTGTATCAGGGCGCGGGCCAAGGCGAGGAGCGCGTGACTCATGGTGAGCAAGAAGATTGTGGTGATAAGTTGCACCAGAACCACCCCAGTTACCGCCATATCCATGAGCACCCTTTGAATGGCCTGACTCACGAAGACTCTGCGCAGCAATACACCACTGAACTGTTGTGTTCTCGCTTCCGTATACAGACAAGCACTCATCTATACTCCAGCTTACAGAACAATGGTCGACAATTATATTCTTGTTGTCAGTACCTCCAAGACCATCGCCTTCATGGTCATCTACATATTTGTTTCCAAGTCGGAAACGCAAAAAACGCATAATAACATTATCCGTAGCTATTACAAAAGGATGATCAGCAATGCATATACCGTCACCAGGAGCTGTCTGTCCAGCAATCGTCACGTTACCGTTACGCAGTTTGAGTTCACTCTTCAAATGTATTGTGCCAGACACATCAAAAACGATGGTCCTAATTCCACTACGTTCGCACGCCCAACGAAATGATCCTGTACCGCTGTCATTCAGATTGGTTACATGGTATACAGCACCACCTCGTCCACCTGTGGTATAACGTCCAAAACCTTCAGCACCTGGAAAGGCTATCGGCTTATCCTGCGAGTATACTGTCTGAAAAGAAGACAAGCACAACAATAATGATAATACCTTAAAAATAAAACTTGTTTTATACATAAAATGTAAACAACGAAAAATAGTTTCTTTATTATTAAAACAACGAACTGATAAAGCCCGTGAGATGAGTAAAATAAATTTATCTATAATATTATACCCAACTATGCTAATAAACGAAAATCAAAGAGGAGCAGAAAAGCCCTGCCCCTCTTTGATTTTATGAATGATTATTCTGCTGCGGGCCACCATCTTGGGTCACCAGCACCTGAATTATCTAATGTTCCTGAAATGAAGTGGAAGTCTGCATTTGCCGGATCAACAAACAACTTATCTGATGTGTAATCAAGAATTGTTATGTTGGGGAAGCCCTTAGACTTATAGAAGTCGCTTGCGCAATATGAATTCACAACTTCAGGTTCAATCTTTGCTCTGATGTTCTTGTTTGTTGCCTCATCCGGAGTCTTACCGAATACGCAGTTAAATACAGAGAACGTCTCAGGACCATAGGTCTTATCGTTGAAATCGATAAAGTACTGACCACTACCGTTGTTGTTATAGAAAGTACAATACTCCATGTAGATTGAGCTCATGTTCACTTTCTCACTATAGATAAAGGTCTTACCCGTAACACAGATATTCCAGAAAGTGCTGTTTGTCATCTTAATGTTGTTAACATATACAGCCTGGTTTCCATTGTCATCAACATGTATGAATGAATATCCTGAGCCAAGATCATGCATCAAGCAGTTATCAATAACCAGATTGTTGATAACCTTAGCCTCGCTGCCCTGCAGGCGGAAGAAAGTATTCTTCATACCAGAAACTTCACAGTCAGTGAATTCAATCTTGTCTACAGTACAAGCCTTGCTCTGGTTAATCAGATAGTTAGCGCCAGAACCGTCATCAACAATCTTCAGATGCTGGAATGTTATGAAATTATGTGAACCAGCGATGTCAATGCTCTTCAGCAGACGCAATACAGGTGTTTCACCACCACCACGGCCAAAGAAGTTAACAGACATTCCGTCAGGAACTGTAAGTGCACCCGGATCGCTCTGAGTATCATCACCAATAACCTCAATTGTCTTGTCTGCCGGGAATACAATTGTAACGCTTACATTACCAGAACCTGTTGCAGCCTGAGCTTTTGCCAGGATTTCATCCATAAGAGCCTGGTTGAATCTTTCAATGTCAGCATCAAGATACTCTGTATAACTTGCAGCAGGAGGTGCAGCAGAAGTTGTAACAGTCTGTGTGCCACGCTTAGCCTCACCATTATATATTATAAAGGTGTAAGTTGTCAGAGGAGTCAGACCTGTAAACGTATGAGTTTGTTCTGCCTTATCTGTTTCAGTCAACACATAGTCAGTTGTGTCTGTGCCCTGAACAACCAGGATGTTTGTTACAGAATCAGCAGGTGCATTCCAGCGTAATGTAACCTCAGAATCTGTATAGTCATCAGCCAGCACCTCATCAAAGATCTGCTCTGCCTGAGTTTTAAAAGATTCGCCTTCTTTATAATAAACCCACTTAGACTCTGCCTTTGTATCTGACATTGTCTTTATTCGCATATAATACTTAGAGTCACCGTCAAGACCTGTCAGAACAACAGGAGACTTTCTGATTTCCTTGTTCAGTCCAAAAACTTTGGCACGCTCACCGCCCATTGCGATTTCGTCATACAAAGAGTCTTTGCTGACCTCGATAACAAAATATAAAGAGTCCTTTGTGGCAGACATTGCCGAGAAAGTAACAGTTGCAGTTGTTGCAGTTGTTTCAACAGTAATGTCGTCCTCTCCAACTCCAAACAATCTGTCAAAAGCACTGTCCAAGCCCCAGTCGTTTCCGTCTGTACAAGAAACCACAGAGAGACCTAAAAACATTATCAGTATTGAACTGAAAAATTTATTAATAGTTTTCATCCTTTTTTAATTTACTGTAAATTAATAACCGTATGAGTTACTTAAGTATCCCTGTGAGTCAGAGATTGTTGTCAAACTTATAGGCATCAAATAACGATTCTTAACTGCAACACCTGCATCCATCGAATTCACATCATTGCCAACAAGTCCGCTACATATAGAAGGAAGGTTTGTATTTACCTGAGTATCTGTTCCTGATTCAAGATCAGCCTTTCCGAACCAGTCGCAGCTGTCTTGATAATCTGCCTCATTAACTTCCTCAACAGGTGTATACCATGTCACAGAAGAGAAATCGATACGACTCTTTGAGTCATCTGTATAGTTGAAGAACACTTTTTCTGGATATGTTCCATCAGCAAGCTGACGCAGATATGTCTGCTTAAACTCATAAATCTTCTGAACAAGCAGGTTCCAACGAATCAGATCATATTTGCGGAAACCTTCACCTGCAAACTCCCATGCATTCTCCTGTACGATACCATCGTTGAAGAATCCTTCCTTATCTGACGGCAGAGAAGCCACATAAGCCTGAGCTTCAGCCTTATGCTCGTCATCGTAAGCACGCTCGTGTACGAGAGCCAAAGCCTGACGGGCTGTCAAGCCAGCATTATCAGGATATGTTGCATCAGGACCTCCAGCCAATTCGTTCATACACTCTGCATAGAAAAGCAGTACATTAGAATAACGCATCTTAACAGGATTGATACCAGTCATGTGCTTTGAGTCAATCTTCTGGTTGTCAGAAAGCCATGTTTCAGACATCCATCTCGGATTCCATTTTCCTACATAAAGTCCAAATGGAGCATTCTTAAGCATCTTTTCAACAGCCTGCTCAGCTCTATTGTCGCTACCGCTTGTAGTAGTGATTTCGTAAGGAGCAACAGTTACGTCACGGCGTGTATCGTTCTGCTTATAAGAATAGAAGAAAGGAGCTGTCAACTTAACTTTACCACTAGAGTTACCATTACCAAATGTTGCATTATCCTTAGTGATACGCACACCAATTGTATAACCAAGCTCACTTGTAACGTTATACTTCATAGGTATCTCGAACAAGTTCTCCTGATATGTCAAATCCAATGTCTGCTGATTGATAAGATACCACTCATTCTCGAACGAAGGATTCAACTGGTGCTTGCCAGATACGATAACGGCTGTAAGATGCTTCAACGCTGTCTCATAGAGAGCCTTACGCTCCTCTGCACCAGGACGCTGTGTCGGATACACAGGATCTGAATAACTAGCTGTCTCATATCCGTCCTTAGCCTTCTCACGTATAGCATAACCTGCACGTGTCATGGCTATCTGTGCCAACAGGGCGTGAGCATAGCCCTTTGTTACATGCTCCGTGGTATATCCGTTCTCACCTGCCCAAGGCAAAAGTTTTGTAGCTTCCTCAAGGTCAACCATCAATGTGTCCATAATAACATCGCGGTCAGTCTTGGCCATGAACGCATTGCTCAAATCAGGCTGAGATGTTTCGAGTTTCATAGGAATATCACCCCAGTAACGCAACATGTCAAAATATACCATAGCTCTGATAGTCAAAGCTTCACCGAGATAACGGCCCATTTCCTGGTATGAATCATTGCCTTCAACAAAAAGTGGGCTCTGACGAATGCCTTCAATAATATCATTAGCATCCTCAATGATTCCATACATTGCAGTCCACTCATCTGTAAGAGTGCTCCATCCTGTAGAAACATTATAGTTTCCGGCACCACGGTTACCTGCTTCATAAGCACCGTTTCCGAGACCGTCTACAAGCTCGATATCACTGTTTATATTGGTTGTAATACTCCAATCCTGTGAATAAGTACGGTCTTGGCCCATACCACCATAAAGTTTATTCACACGCAAACTTGTGTAATATGTTGAGTTATACACAGTTGTTTGATTCATTTCCGAAGGAGAATTCTGATCCAGGAAATCAGAACAAGATGAAAGTCCCAAAATTCCCGCAGAAAGAATCATCATTGAAAATATCTTTTTCATAATTTCTATATTCTTAAAATTTAGAATGTTACGTTAATACCTCCTACAAATGTACGGCTCTTAGGATATGCCGCATAATCTATACCAGGACACATAGGAGTCTTCTTACTGCTTGTATCAACTTCAGGATCATAGCCATCATATCCTGTGATACAGAAGAGGTTATAACCTGTGAAATAGAGTCTGATATTCTCAATATTCATAGCCTTAACCCACTTCTTAGGAAGTGTATATCCTACTGTAATATTCTGTACGCGCAAGAATGAAGCATCCTCAACTGCATAATCAATAAGGTACATCTTTGAAACACCTGCAGGGTTATACATAACCTTACCCTGGTTGATTTCGTTCAGACGTGCCATAACAGCCTCAGCGCTACCATAAGCAGCAATTGTGTTTGTTGAAGGACGGCCTAAGTTAAGACCTGTCTCAGGGTCGATCCATGTATAACGGTTCTCAAGATTGAAGTCTGCAACCAGGTTGTAGTTCTTGCTTGAACCTGCATAGAAAGAGTTTGCAAGTTTTGTACCGTTAACCAGCTTGTTGCCAAGAGAATAGTTGAAGAATACGTTGAAGTCAAAGTTACCTATGCGACCGTCAAATCCGAAGCCACCTGTTGTTGGAGCAACAGTATTGCCAAGACGCTGCTTTATAGGATCACCATTTTCGTCAACCTGCACTTTAAGAACGCCGGGATAGAGACCGCCAAAGTAAGTATAGCTGTTGTCTTTCAGTCCTTCACGCAAAGACCATGTTCCATTTGCATTCAGCACGAGGTCACCTGTGCCTGTGGCAGGATCATAAACGGTATAGTAACCATTTGTCTTGTATCCCCAAAGTTCTCCAAGACGACCACCGGCAACAACACGGAAGTCCTCATACTGCTCAAGAGTCTTACCACTCCAACTTGAGCTCTGCCATGGGCTGCCGCTGTTAAGTTCTTCAATCTTGTTGCGGTTGTAAGAAATATTGAAATTAAAGTTCAATCCAAAGTTCTTCTTGTCAACAAGTACAGCGTTGATAGCAAGTTCAACACCCTTGTTTGATGTCTTACCAAAGTTCTGGAACTGAGTTTCATATCCTGTGCTTGAAGGAATTACTGTTTCCATAAGCAAATCCTTTGTTGTATTCCAGTAGAAATCCAAAGTACCGCTGATTCTGTTATTCCAGAAACCGAAGTCAACACCCAAGTTACGTGTTATGGTTGTTTCCCATTTCAAGTCAGGATTATAAAGATATTTACCATGCTCGAGCATTGAACCTGTAACGCCGTTGAACTCGGGAGCCTTTGATGTATTAGAAGCCATTGAATATAAGGGCTCGAGCAATCCTGAATTAATACGGTTGTTACCTGCTGTACCAAAGCTCAGACGAAGCTTCAAGTTAGAGAGCCAGTCAGATGCACCCTTCATGAAGTTCTCTTCTGACATACGCCATGCCAATGCAAGTGAAGGGAACCAGCCCCAACGGTTATTCTTGCCAAACTTACTTGAACCGTCGGCACGGAGAGTGAATGTTGCAAGATATTTGTCAGCCATTGTATAATTAATACGGCCGAAGTATGAAAGGATGTTTTCCTGTGCCTCAATATCGCCTTCGTTTGGAAGAGCTGTACCTGCTGCTGTGTTTGCAAGGACCTCATCGATTGTCATTTCCTCTGGGAATGCAACAGAAACATTTGTACGTGTAATATCACGTGAACTGCTCCACTCCTGACCGATCATTACGTTAATATGATCACGGCCACCGAACAATTTTTTGTTATCGTAAGTAACAGTGTTAGCATTGCGCCAGTTCTTATTCTCCAGTCTTACAAACATAGCCTGCGGCTGTCCGTTATATCCATATTTAGAGTTTGTAACGGCTCTTGCACCCCAAACCTGGTCTGTATCATTATATTTCCAGCCGTAACCGAATTCAGTACGGAATGTAATGTTCTTGAAAGGTTTCCAGTTCAAACCTACATTATAGTTCTGAGAGAAACGCTCCTGATACTTATATGTATCGCTGATACGCTCAACCGGATTACGTCGTGTATTAGAGCTGTTTTCGCTGTCATCATCAACAGAAACCAAAGCCTCAACAGGATTCCACTTAACAGAGTTTGCTACAGCAGAGTTTGCAGCATTGCTTTCGTTGGTGTCAGCACCACCATTAAGACCTTTAAGCTTTGTGAAAGCCATACGGCCGTTGAAGTCAAGAGTCAACCATTCGTTAAGTGTAGCATTGATTTTTGCGTTAACATTGTTCTTTGCATAACCAGAACCGAGCATGATGCTCTTTTCATCGTTGTGAGAGAAACCTACGTTATACTTGATTTCTTTTGAACCACCGCTAACATTAACATTGTATTGTTTCTGCAAACCAGTACGTCCGAAAAGTTCATCCTGATAGTCACGTCCTTCGATTGACTTCCAGATATCAAGGTCATCATAGTTTCCGTAAGCATCATTACCAAGTTCATACTGATAATATGCATAGTTGTAAGGATCCATTGTCTTGATAAGCTTAGTAACCTTCTTCCATCCCAGAGATGCATTGAAGTTAACCTGAGTCTTACCTTCTTTACCGCTCTTTGTTGTAACGATGATTACACCGTTTGCACCACGCGCACCATAAATAGCAGTAGACGAAGCATCCTTCAATACGTCGATGCTCTGAATTTCACTGGGTGCGATGTCGCTGATGCTCTCAACAGGGAATCCGTCTACTATATAAAGAGGTGAGTTGTCCTGAGACAAAGAACCTCCACCACGCACACGAATCTTGATGTCGGCGTCAGGAGAACCTTCTGTTGTTGTGATGTTAACACCGGCCATTTTACCTGTCATAGCCTCACTTACGCTTGAAACAGGAATGTTTGCGATGTCTTCAGCACTAACTGATGCAACAGAACCAGTCAAGTCTCTTTTCTTAACCGTACCATAACCGATAACGACAACGTCATCAAGATTTGTTGCCTCGTCTTCAAGTACAACGTTGATGTTTGATTTTCCGGCAGCATTTACAGTCTTAGCCTTCATACCGATGTATGAAAACTGCAACTGTCCGTCGCCGGTTGTTTTAATAGAGAAATTTCCATCAAGATCTGTCACGGCGACATTCTTGGTACCTTTCTCCTGGACAGTCACACCGATGATCGGCTCACCGTTGGTGTCCTTCACATTACCTTTAACTGTTTGTGCAGAAAGACCGCTCACCACAAAAGTGAAAAGCACTAAAAGCACAATTCGAAAAGTTTTCAAATTACCAGACATAAATGTTATTAATTTAATTAAAAATAAAAAATATAAATTCATCTTACGACAAAACCACCATAAAGGGCGCAATTATGGCGTGTCCAAAACAGCCAAGCGCCGGACCCTTACGTACTCTATATCGCATAATAAAGGCACATCAAACAAACATTTACATTGTTATTACCTTGTTTTTTGATATTAGTTTTTATAAGTTTGATAGTTTTGCCTGCAAAGATACGAAAAAAATACATTCCACAAAACAAAATCATTATTTTATACATAAAAAATTTAAATATATAAAACCCATAATTTTATTAACATATATAAATCTTCATGAATACAACTACAACAAAAGATTGTTAATTAGGATGTAGGTAAAAAGGATGTGAAAGTATTAACTTTTCGTATGTTCAAATAATCAACAGACAAAAAGCGACGGACAAAAGGAACAAAATAAATGCAGCATAAAAATACAATGACAGACAGAGACTAACGCATACAAACATTCTAAAATAAAAATGGTGGATACACATTTAAGCGCATCCACCATTACGTCTAAAAGCCCTTAATAACTATCTAATAATTTTGGTTGCTATCTGCTTACCGTCTTTCAACGTTTCTACTTTAATAACAATACCTTTATAAGAGCTGCCAACACGGGCACCCTGCACATTGTAATATGATGTGCGGACAACATCACCACCGGCTACAACAGAATCAGATATACCTGTAGTTGTTGTTGAACCCGGACCGAAACCTCCACACTCATTAGCAGCACGTACAGAATACTCAGAAGCATTTCCTTCTGTGATGTCATAAGAAGCTGATGTTGTCATTCCGACGAACTCACCATTTCTGAACACGGCATAAGCCAAAGCTCCGTCAACAGCATTCCATGTAAGTTTGTTTCCGTCAGCCTTCAGCACGTCCATGCTCTTCTGAGCCGTGTATGTTGCCGGATACCAGTTCCATGATTTAGAAATTGTCTCGAGTGAGTATTCTTCAGCCTGTTCAGCTGTAAGTATTGTTTCATAAGTATTGCTCTTGCTGTCCTTTGTAAATGTACAAACAAGTGAAGCTGGCGAAATAACCTTTCCGCTCTGATCCATAGTGTTATACTCTACAAATTTATCTGCAGGCACGTTCATTCCACCGAGAGTCCATCTGTTTTCATTAAGACGCTCCGGCTGCAGCAGAGTTGTATTTATATAAGCACAACGCGGGGTGTTGTTCCATGCACGGCCGTAGTTAAACTTCTCTGCCTTGCTGTCAATTGTACAACCGCTGAATACATAACCAAACTTGTTTCCCTCTGATGAATTTGTAGAAGGAGCAGTAAGCGTACATTCACCTGAGCCGTCGGCATTGCGGGGTTCTACAGTAAGTGTACAGTTGTTAAAGAACACATCACCCTCACCGCAGATAAAGTCTACTGTTCCGTGAATGTCAGAATTCTCGAAATAGAAGTTTGAGTTGCTGTTTGAATAATATGTGTCCTGATAAGAAAGCATGCGTACATTCTTGCAGACAGTGTGCTTACCCTTGTCCTGGATAACAACGGCACGGCCGGCAAATCCGGGTTTGTAGTAGTCGTAAGCATTCTTCAGGGTAAGATCCTGCAGATAAGTATTTTCACCTGTAATGAGGAATGTTGCAGAAACTCCGATACCTTCCTGCTCAGCCTCGTTTACGATTATTGTGTTATCCATGCTCTGACCGATTACAGAGATATTGTTTCCTGATATAGGTGTAAGCACGGCATTGCCAAGATCATAAGTTCCGTCCGGCACGAACACATAGGTACGCTTGTCTGAAGAAGAAGCAGCGTTTGCGATTTCAAGAGTTGTAAGGAAGTTACCGCCGTCGTTTGGTTTAACTACATAATAGCCCTGCTCGTTCATCTCAATAGGAGAATCTTCAACATTTGCTATCACGAGTTTGTGCAGATAAATTTCATTGCTTGACTTAAGAGTGACAGTTCCTGCCTGACCTTTATATTCGAGCATAACGCTCTTGCCGTCTGTTGAATCATATCCGGGAACAGTAGCAACCTCATTGCCTTCTGCGTCATAGAGAGTGAGTGTAGCATCCTGCTTGCTGTAACGGCACAGTGTTGCAATAATATAAGCATGACCGCCGACCAACAAGTCTATCTTGCCGTTTGACTCGAGTGTCCATCCGTGTGCAGTATCGTGGAACTGGGCCTTCTCAGCGTTAAACGCTTCATGGTCTTCATCATAGAAATATTCGTCAGTGAGATTGAATGTATAGCGTGCAGATGTGCTTTCTGTCTCTATTTCTGTAACACCTGCATAAAGATTAAGGTCAGAAGTAACGACATCATCTACAGTAAACTTACGTCCACCATCTGCCTCTGCAAACCAGCCGCGGAATTTCTTTCCTTCAGCAACAGTAACACCTTCATCATCTCTCAATGTAGCGATGCTTGCATCTTTCTCCACTTTCTGTGAATTTTCCAGCACGCTTCCGTCTATATTATAATAGGTAAGGGTGAAGTAAGGCTTGTGAACGAAAGTAATCTTATATGTCATAACGTCCTCGTTGGCCTTCACCTTTATTGTAACGACAGATGTTTCGCCGACAGTTTCGTATGTAACGTCACCGTCAACCTCACCATTGTCGCAAGTTATGTCTGTTACAGGATTCTCCAAAGACGGCAGTGGAGTTGCATTGGGCACCTCGATAGTTGTAGTCAGCACGCCGGCAGATGTCTCTTCGAAGATATCAGCTGCATGGTATGTCTCGTTATTGTAAGAGAAAGTTCCGAGAGACGGAGTAAGCGACATGTCTACATTACCATAAATGTCAAGCTGCAGAAGATATGCATTCTGATTGGTTGTGATATTAGTAAACTTCAGCTGACAGTTTGTTCTGTTGACATCACATGTAACTTCACAGCCGGCAGCCGGATTAGCCACACTTTCCGACAGGATAACCCAGTCGGCATCGCCGTCACCTTTAGCCCAAAGTTTCCAGCCACGGTTTCCGCCTGTGGCACCATGTATAAAGTGAACCTTTGTTACAGAAGCAAGTTTTGAAGTAATAATATAAGGATTGTCGCTCTTTGCGGCCATCAGCATACCGCCAGTCCAATCAGGAAATTTACCAACATTAAAGTTGCTTGCGCCAATCTGTGTATTGAAGATTGAGAATGATATCTCCTCATGGCTGTATTTGGTATTCCACTTTACAACTGTTTCTTCTTCTTTGGCAGCAGTCTCATAATCTCCCCATTCAGAAAAATTGGTAGAATACAATTCCTTTTCCTGAATGTTTGAGATGAATTTAACCTGAACACTATAAAGATAAGAACCTCCGGTTGCTATTACCTCAACATAGCCTTTCTCCAGATCCTTACTTTTAACATTATAAGTTGTTACATCTGACGTTGCAGCAACTCCGCCCACAGTAAACTTATACTGACCGGGATAAGACTTCACTGTAACAACATCGTTTACAGACTTTACAGGAACCTGCAGGATTGTTCCCTGATTAAACTGTGCATAATTGTTTTTCTCTGCGTTCAATTTGCCGTTTGTGGCGTCTACATGCAGCACAACACCATCAACGTTAGATTTCAGGTCGCCAGTCTTGCCTTCAAAATTCGTACTGGCACAAATGCCTAAAGGACTGTTATGCTCCCAGTCCCACAACGCAGTAACATCATTCTGTGCCTTAGCTACGATTGCAAACAGCGCAAAAAGGCACATGAGGGTCACTTTTTGTAACGATTTTCTCATATTTAAATTAGGTTAGTTAATATATTTTAGTAAATTATTTTTCAATACTTTATATAAAGTTCGTTTGTTGCGTGCAAAGATATGAATAAAAAACAAATATACGATAAAAATTGATAAAAATATGGCGACAACTTAATCTTTAGTGAAAATGCTGATTAAAACCATTAACTCAAAACATGCAAAAAGATAAAATATTTTCGATTTTTATCCCTTAAGAAGCATCTTATTAAAATAAATTATTATCTTTGCAGCGAAACAACAAGCTACGTGGAATAGAATAAAATATTATATCTTTTTACAAATCAAATTATTAACTAAAAAATTAAGTCTTATGAAAAAAATTTTTACTCTTGTAGCAGCTGCTATGATGGCTGTATGTGCTAATGCGCAAACTACTGAATGGAATTTTTCCGAATGGGAGGCAAAAGAGTTCAAGCAAACAGAAACTAAGGACGGATTAACGGTATATTCTGGTACTGATGCTTCAGGGAAAGCCGCTACGGTAATTATAGACGCAAATAACAAAACATGGAACGACATCACATACAGCCAAAGACTAAAATTGGGAGGAACAGGATCTTTCGATGAGACAGGAACACCCTGCTCAAGAATTTTAGCCTTTGACGTTAATGGTGATTGTAAAATTGAAGTTTTACTAACAACATCTAACAAAACAGACGATCGTGTTTTGATTGTTGACATGAATGCAAACGGAACAAAGACAGAAGTAACAAAAGTTCCTTGTACAGCTAACGAAGTTGACTGCAAAACTATTGAATATAAAGGAGAAGCAGGAACAATCTATCTTTATTCAGAAAGCGGAGGTATAAACATTTATGATATCAAATATACTCCAGAAAGTTCTACTGGCATCTACGACATAACAAAAGACAACGTTGACGCCAACGCTCCTGTATACAACCTTGCCGGTCAGCGTGTAAGCAAAGAAACAAAAGGCATCCTTATCCAGAACGGCAAAAAATTCATCAATAAGTAAATAATATAGTTTACGTTATAATAAATGAAAGGGACAAAGCTCAAAACGACTTTGTCCCTTTTTATTTACACCATCAATAATCTTCCAGTATCTTTTCAAGACGCTTGCGTCTCTTTTCGTGCTTATGCCCCTTAAAATCAAAGAGCTTGAACATATCAAACGAGAACAAGCCCGACGGGGCCTTAAACTGTTTTGCATATTTAGAAACCTCACCCTTTTTGATGCACACTATAGGTGCCTTTGCCGTAATGACAACCTCATCGAGCCGGTTGAGTTTGGGCATAAGCCATATTGTGTCACAAAGTTCCTTTCGGCTGTATGCTCTGCTTTCATAACTTACATGTGAAAAAGTAACGCCGTTACACGGCTGACTGATTACAAAACGTCCTCTCGAATCGGTAATCACGGTTCCTTTCGGATTGATATACACTCTTACACCGGCTATCTGACGTTTGGTCTCCATATCGAAGACCACACCTGTTATTTGTGCACTGCCATCAATGCATATCAACAATAACACGAGACAGCCAAAAAGTCTGACAAGAAACATACATCCAATATTTTAACCTCGAAAGGGATTCATGCAAATATAAGAATTTTATAGGCACGGAATAACATGGCAGACGACCAATTATAAAACTTTCACGTAGTTTTAAGCCCATTAAGACCATGAACAAGATGAGGTTATGCAACATGCATATATCCATATAAAGGAATATTCAATATAACAAATCAGCCAGACTATCTATCCGGATAAAAGCATCTGTTTGAGAACTATTTTCACAATTTAAACCAGCAGCAGAAACATAGCATAAAAAACTGTAACCATTTCAATCACTAAAGATTACAGATAGAGTGTTTACGTATAATCACACAACAATTCTTTAAGCAACCAACACGCATTTACTTTCAGACTGTTAATGACCGGTTTATGCATCGTAACTCGGCCACTTTTTAACCGTAAATGGCCGAGTTTTTATGTAAAACTCAATAGTTTATTTTTGATATTTTACAGTGTATCTAATTTTGTTTGCAGTATACTGGATTTAGTTGACTGTTCTCCGTGTTAAAACTATATTTGTTTCCAAATCTTTTTTAAATCCAAATCAGGTTGTCACTGCCTTTATTAAAGTTCATCTTTGGTTGTAGTTTGACATGCGCATAAAGTTATAACACTTCATCGTGTAAAGATCACAGCCATCACTATTTTTATGGCATGATGACAGACTTATATAATAAACAAAGAAAATCGGACCGAAAGGTTCTTATTATATAATTAAAAGCATACCTCTCCTTCAACAAAGAGAAATATGCTTTTAATCGCCAAGAACGGACAGTAAAAAATATTATAAACCGTCCATGAATCATTAAGATGTTTTATAGCGGAGAATGCTGCTCCGTGAACATCTTCAAATTATAATGCTAACTTAAATATCTTTTTCATGCCGGCAGAAGATATATGCACCAAACAAACACGGGACAAAATAAACATTCTCCTTTTTGTCAGATGCATCTTTCCGCTCATTTACGGCATATCTAAAGTTCTGTCCGCCGACATCTATTATATCTCAGTTCGTGGATTTATGCGTTCACAACATAGCCTGCTACTTTATGATAATCTTGCAGCTCTCGCTTTTTTCTTTAGCATAGATAGTTACTACATAAAGGCCTTTAACCGGAACATACAATGAACCTCCGTCAATAATTTTGTCTGCTATTGTTTTCCCGCTAAGATCTGTTACCACAATTCTGCAGGCGCCTTCTACATAAGCTGAGACATTATGGCCTGACACAACAAGCCCGATTTTGTCTTCCTGCAAGACTGAGCCTACAGATACAGTACTTTCATCTTGCCAGCTTAGTAGCGGAAATCCATTATTAATGCCGTTTGCGTCTTTCTTCCATGCATTTTGTCCGTTGTCAAGCGCATACAGGAAATCATCGCTCTTCATCTCGTCTGCCGTCTTCTTGACAACAGCACTATTATCATCAGCGGCTCCTTCTTCTGTTTCAAGATAATAGCAATTTTCTATTACAACACCGTCTTCTGTAGTGCCTACAACAGCATTACCTGTAAAGTCGCTTAATATCTCTCCACAGTTATAGCAGTTTCTCAATGTACCGTCTACCAGGAAGCCGACAAGTCCGCCTGCAAAAAATCCGGTAAAGACTATATTGCCCCTGTTATAACAATTTTCGATTACTCCTCCACGGTCTACATATCCTGCAATGCCGCCTAGGTCTGTACTGCCCGCAATATCAGCGTCATTGATGCAACCAGACACCGTGCCGCCATACATTGTGCCGACGATGCCACCCTGCCCCAGGCCCTGGGTTATTGCTATAGATGCCTTGTTCACGCAGTTCTCAATCCTGCCGCCGGTCATTGCTCCAACAACAGCGCCAGAGCCGTCGGTGCCTTCAACAACCGAATTTTTGCCTATTGTAAGATTCTTCACTACGGCATTTTTTGATATACAGGCAAAGAGTCCTGTGCCGCCTACGCTGTTTTGGGCGTCTATAAAATATACGTGCACGTTGTCCACGGTTTTACCGTTGCCGTCAAAAACGCCTAAAAAATATTTTGACTCGTCAATCATCTGACCCGGATTTTCCAGATCAGCATACTCGTTAAAAAAGCCTATAGGCGAAAACTTGTGCAGTCCACCTCCCATGTCAAGACTATTTACAAGTTTAAAGAACACACCCTCATAAGTTTCTCCGTCAGTAACAGTCTCTGCCAGATAAGCCAGATTTTCTCCTGTCTCAATGAGATACGGGTCTGCTTCGGTTCCGCTTCCTTTTGTCCAAGCCTTTGCTGTACCGTCCCACACCTGTGCATTTGCAACCATAAATGCAAACAAACTCAAAATCGTAAAAATGATTTTACTCATAAATCTAATTAAGTAAACTTGTATACATCCGTAATTTGTGCAAAACTAATTATATTTTTGCATAAACAAAACATTCTGTATTAATTTTATACCATATTGCATATAATGAAGTATGCAAAAAGTAAATTATGAGCACAAAGTATGACTGATAGAGGAAGAATGGAAATATTATATCAACTGATAAAATAATGTTTTCATCAGTTGGGACAGCATAAATGTCATATAAATTTAAAATAAATTCATCCAGTCATGCAATATTTTAAGATTATTAGGGTTTTATAAGAAGTAATCGCACTAACGAAATCTTATGAACATCTACATATTATGCATTATCGGGGTATTCATCATCAGTGCCATATGCGGTTTTTTGTTTATCCCGCTGATACTTAACTTCTGCAAGTCGCGTAAGCTTTATGATATACCCGACGCACGAAAAATACATCACAACGCCATTCCGCGGCTTGGAGGAATATCCTTCATGCCCAGCATGCTGCTGTCGTTTGCCGCAGCGTTGTATGTAATCAACACTACCGACAAGCAGGTAACAATCAACCTGTGGAGCATTTATTTCCTGCTGAGCATGCTGATGATATATGTAATGGGCATAGTTGATGACATTTTGGGGCTGTCGCCGCTCATCAAGTTTATCGTGCAGATTATCGCAGCCTGTGCCCTGCCTTTGTCAGGACTGTATATCAACAATATGTACGGTTTTTTCGGTATTCATGAGATCCCTTATTATATAGGTTTTCCGCTGACGGTGCTTACTATTGTGTTTATCGACAATGCCATCAACCTTATTGACGGAATAGACGGCCTTGCGGCCAGTTTGTCAATAATAGCCCTGTCTGGTTTTCTCTATATGTTCATCGTTCAGAACGTATGGAGCTATTCTATACTGATTGCAGGCCTGATAGGTGTGCTTGTGGCATTTATGTATTTCAATCTGTTCGGATCGGCTGAAAACAACCGAAAGATATTCATGGGCGACTCGGGAAGCCTTACGCTGGGTTACCTGCTCGGTTTTCTCTGTATAAAATATTCTATGAACAATACGGCTGTGATGTCTCACCACAAGTTCGACTTCATCATAGCCTTTACCCTTCTTCTGGTACCCATGTTTGATGTTGTCAGGGTTTTCATGATGAGGATTTACCACAAGAGGTCGCCTTTTTCTGCCGACAAGACACACATTCACCATAAGTTTATGAGTGCCGGATGCACTCAGCACAAAGCTCTTGTAGCAATATTGCTATTGGCTGTATTTTATGTTGCAGCCAACCACTTCATGCTTATGGCAATGAGCAACACTGTTGTGTTTATCATAGACGTGTTAATATACATCGGCGTGAACCTTGCGCTCAACTATATAATAATGAGAAGGCATTCGCACGTAGGCGATATAAAAGTTGCTTCTGAGAGAGTTAAAAGTTAAACAAATATCATCAAGATTATTAAAAGCGTCCATTTGCAATGCGAATGGACGCTTTTTTGTTTGTATAACATCACCTTTTAAAATGCAGGAAACAATCTTTTACAAACTACGGAAAATAAAGATAAGATAAACATGTCGCTGCAGCCATTACTGCATAAAAATAAAAATGTGGCATGAGCCGCCTGCAAATGCCATTTTAATGTTCAAAATACTAAATCAAGAAACATCAAAATCACGGCACTCGGCTCATGCCACAGATATCAAATAATTATAATTTACATCACCCAAAAGCGTGGCGCCAATTGTATATATCCCACAAACCCTCAAATAGGGTGGCCCAAAACCACGGATAATAATATTTACACTTGTATCTTAACGGAGTACAAGTTTATACCCTGACTACAATTTTTTGAAATACATACGATAAGTACCCGACAACAATATCATCTTGTTTCCACTAAGACTTTCTATGGTATACGTCTCGTCAGGCGCCACAATTCCAAAAGGATTAAGCAGCGTAATGTCCTCAAGGGGCTTGTCACCATTTTCACGATCATAAATATAAGGATCGTAAAGACGCAGGGTGGCACCATTATGTTCAAACCTCATCAACAGGCTCTGATGCATCCCCGACTTATCGTCGAGCTGCAACAGCCTGGCCTGAAACGACCAGTAGATTCGCTCATTGCCAAGATCTGCTGTGGTCGACGTGGCCAGCGTGTCTACTCGCGTCAAATGCCACATACCGTCAAGGTCACCATTGTCCAGCGTCCGTATCTCACACGCCCCAAACATCATGGAAACAACAAAAGCTATAAAAATATTTATGTAACAATGTTTCATCTTCATATACGTAATTATAAATTAAGAAGTCCGGTCTTTGCCACCGTCAACTGAAATCCGTAATTGTTGCCAAGTATGCTGCCAAGATCCATGCCATAGGCACCCTTAACGCTCCATCCCTTCAGCAGTTTGCCGCCGAAGGCGTATTGTCCCTCAAGCATAAAGCTGAAATTGTGGCGGCTCTTGCCATACGGATCGTCATAAGTACCCAGGCCTTCCTGCCACGAAGCCAGCAATCTATATGTAAAGCGCTCAATAGGACATCCGTCTATACCGAGATGGAAAGCCATGAAGCGGTTGTCCTTCACACATATCGTGCCGTCTGAATTATACAGCGGCGAACGGTAGAGCGGATTGCCCATCACCTGTCCCCAATGCTGCCAGCCTGTATATATTCCGTGATTATAGAAATTATCCTTGCCGCCTATATGGTCGGGTATCGTACTTGTATGGTCGTGATAAATAGGACCGCTCTGATATTTCGAATAAATATACTCAAACACCACGCCGTTCACCCATCTGTCATAGTTCATTCTGAACTCTGCACCAAGCATAATGTCTTTAAAGTCATACAGAAGATAGCGGCTTTTCTTCTTTTCCTGCCACTCGCTTCCCTCGCCATATCCGTCATAGTCAACCAGGAACATGGCTGAATGATCTTCAAAATATTTGTCGGCATAGATGCTGAAACGCCACAGGTCTTCTTCCCAGTTAAGGCGCACGAGCCAGCTTCCTACCTGATTGCCTTCGGCGTTCTGATAGGTAGTCTCGCCAACATCTGCTCCGCCTGGAATAAAAGCATTCCAGAATGCACTGAAACCGGTGTCGCCCTTTATGGCTGTCATGCCTCCATTTCCGTCAGGCTGATACGACGTTCCGCCGAAAGTTGAAGCCATCTCAAGTCCAAGTTCAAACGAGAAAGGACAAAAGAAATTCTCATTTCCAAACTTCAAATATCCTGCCTTACTGTGATACAGCACATTATCGGCATATTTGCTCTTCTTTCCTGTAAAGTCATGCTGCCATCCGTCATCAGTCATCATTCCGTAGGCAATGTGTCCCTTTAGGTGCAGCCAGCCGTTGGCAAAAGGCAGAGTCCAATAATCAGGCAGAGCCAGACGCACCTGTGGCACGGGTCTTGCGTTAATGCCGAACGTCTGCGAACCACTGCTCAGGCGGTCGTCCTTCAGCTCCATTGGATACTGTTTGCTTCCGACGGTAAGCACTCCATGAAGCCAACGGGCCTCAACGAAAGCCTGCTGGACAACGAAATTGCTTGTATAATTATAAGGCACGGCAAGATCTACGCCATAGCCTACTCCCCACCGTCTGGCCGAATCTGTGCGCAAGGGTCTGAACAGGCCAGCCCTGACATATCCGTTCGTTTCGTCGAGCGAGCTAAGTCCGTATCTGTTAGCATTGAGCCAAAGCGGCGTACTTCCCGAAGAGAAGTCGGCCTGCATCTCAACATTATATTTAAGTCCCTTGTCGAGACGCAGTTTCTCAGGCTTGTCTTCTTCCCATCCTTGTGAAAAAGCCTGACCGGCAGATGACAATAATAATAAAGCGAGTAATAATGATTTCATCAAAAACAAATTTTAATATATAACGCCATTTATTAAAAAATATTACATTTACCATTCAAAAGACTTATATCAGCCTTTAAATAAAGGATTTACGACACACAATCAGATATAAAACAGCACTGAATATAACGTAAAAATACGGCATCTGCATGCAGAATAAACACAAAATAGGGATTTTCCCCCTTGAAGTTAGGGAAAAACCTTTTTACATATGAATAATTATAGCTTTCTTTGCATACGGTTAAAAAGAAAACAGAAAGGCTTTGACATGAACAAGTTTATAATAATACTGACAACCCTGCTGACACTCACCACCGCAACAAAGGCGATGAGTTATAGTCAGGCACGCGAACAGGCACTGTTTCTGACGGACAAAATGGCCTATGAACTGAACCTGAACGAGGAGCAATATGATGCAGCATACGAGGTGAATCTCGACTATCTGATGAGCATCAACACATACGATGACCTGTACGGCACATACTGGACACAACGCAACCTCGACTTCAGCTACATTCTGCTAGACTGGCAATACAGGGCATTCTGCGCCGCAACATACTTCTACCGCCCGCTTTACTGGACCTCCGGAGTATGGCACTTTGCAATTTACGCCCGCTATCCCCGACGCGACTACTTCTACTTCAGCCATCCGACTGTATACATATCATATCGCGGAGGCCACAGCTGGCACCATAACGGAGGATGCAGCTGGTATAAAGGGCGCACGTTTAACCACGGAAGTATAAACAGAGGCCACGGTATGAGAGACAGATTTGACCGCGGCGACTACGGAAGAGGCCATAAAGGTGCTTTCTCCGGAAGAGACAGAGACAACAGGCGGCCAAGAGAAAACGGATGGGGCCGCAACTTCAACCGCAGACCAGAAAACATAAAAACCATTCAGAATGTAAAAGGGAACATCAACGGAAGCAACCTGAAGGGACAAAAAAGTTTCAGAAGGAACAACCGTGAAAGCAGTACGCGGACAACAGCAAGGCCGAGACCAAACGGCAACGGAAGCATGAACTTCAACGGGAACAGGAGGCAAGGCATCAGCCGCCAGATTAAGACTCACAACAATACTTTCAGTCCACAGAGGTCAACCAAGAGCTTCAGCGGAAACAGAAGCACTCCCACACGCTCATTTAAGAGCAGCGGAAGCAGCAGCCGAAAAAGCTCATCTAGCGGAAACAGCGGCAGACACTTTGGCGGACGAAGATAAAAGCAAAGCCATGCAAACAGACAGTATAATAACAGCATGAGCCCGGCATCATTGACACGACAGAATAATTTGCCGCAAACATAAATGACAAACAGGGACGTTGACAAAGGGCAATGCTGCCGACAAGAGGAAGAAACATTAAAACTGATAACAAAATAAGTGACTGTTGAGGACTGAAATCTGCAATTCCTACAATAAAGACTACTTCTTAAACAGCAAGATACATGGTCTTCAACAGTCCAAAAACACCAGGACCGACAGGAGAAATCCTCGTCGGTCCTATGTATTTTGCCGTAATAAGTGCCTTATGCAATCGCATAATACAGACAATACTGCACCTACGGAGAACATCTGACGGCAACAGACAACAATCAGATGAACTGCCATAAGCGCCCGGCAGACTTATATCCTGCCAAGACTAAAGCATCAGCTGTCTTACCTCCGTATTGCGCATTGGAGCAATATCCTTCATTTCCTTGTCATAAAACACAGCCTGAATGGCCTTGTTTATAATGCCATGCCCAACGGCAAGCACTCTCTTTTCAGGAAAATTCTCACGTATAAAATCAATAAAGCGCCTTGCCCTTGATTTCAAAGCGTCAATTGTCTCTATGTCATCAGGCCATTCAACATCCTTCAAGTCAGGTATGTAACGTCCGGTAAAGCTGCCCCAGTCGCGCTCTCTGAGCAGTTCCGTGGTAATAACTTCAGCCCCGTAAGGCTCTGCCAATATTCTACATGTCTCAACAGCACGCCACAAATCGCTCGCCACAAAGACATCTATATGCTCGGATGACATCTGCACAGCCAGTTCGCGGGCCTGCTCACGTCCTTTGTCGTTAAGCTCGCCATGCGTCTGTCCCTGCATGATGTGGTTTGCGTTGTCCGCTGTCTCGCCGTGCCTTACAAGATAAAGCGTTGTCATATTTCTTTAGTTTTCAAATCAATGCAAAGGTAATACATAACGAGAACAAAACAAAATAAAAGTCAGCTTAAGCCTGATGTTATCTGTTTTTTAGCTGACGGCAGGACACGAAAGCCTTTGCATGCATATTAATGGCACCCATATACAGTGCCGGCAGCGGGATAAAGTCAAGCCGGACACGGCCAGCATCACTTTGTTATCATTCTTTGTATAAAATAAGTTAAACTTATTGTAAACAAAGACAAAACGCACTATCTTTGTAAGAAAGAGCAAATGACTTACAGCCTGAATGCCACATGGCCGGCAGGAAGAATAAAACGGCATAATCGCTGCATGACAATAATAATCCTTAAGGACTATATATAAAAGAAAATCTAAATAAAATCTACAGACATGAAAGTATTGCAAAGTTCTGTTTTTCGCGCTATATGCGCAATAATTATCGGCATACTGCTGATAAACAACCCCGACAACACCGTGAAAGGCATAACCATTGCCATCGGACTGCTGTTTCTCGTGTCGGGTGCAATATCGTGTGCGGTATATCTGAACGCCAGGGCGCACGCATCAGACACTGAAATTTACGACGCTCAGGGGCGACTTATTGTAACGGGCAAGCCTACATTCCCTATTGTAGGAATAGGCAGCGTGCTGCTCGGCCTGATACTGACCATAGTGCCGGGTCTGTTTGTCAAGTCGCTGATGTACTTTCTCGGAGCCATAATCATCCTCGGAGCCATAAACCAGTTTATGGTTCTGGTCAATGCCAAAAGGATGTTCCGCGTGCCACTGTGGTTCTGGATATGCCCGTCTGTGATATTCCTCACTGGCCTGCTTGTGCTGATTAAGCCAATGGAAACGGCATCGCTGCCGCTGCTTATCATAGGATGGTGCCTGCTGCTGTACGGCGCAACAGAATGCGTCAACGCATTTAAGATTCACCGTGAGCGCAAGCGCATCGAGACAAATCTGACAATAAAAGACAAAGACTAATAACAACAAAGGCTGCCGTGACAATGTCGGGCAGCCTTTATTGTTTTGTTATAAGAATGATGTTTAATGCCGTCAACGCTACAATGAAGAGGCATTAAACATTTACAAGACTTTCTATGTATTTACAAAGGATGTTTATTCCCTTATGATTCTCTCCACCCTGCGGAATTATGAGGTCGGCATACTTCTTTGTAGGCTCGATAAACTGTTCGTGCATGGGCTTAAGCACTTCGAGATAACGGCTGATAACCATGTCTACGGTGCGCCCGCGTTCGAGCACGTCGCGCTGTATGTTGCGTATCAGACGCTCGTCCGAGTCGGTGTCAACAAAAATCTTCAGGTCCATCATGTCGCGCAGTTTCTTGTTGAGCAGAGTCATGATGCCTTCAATGATTATCACCGGTTTCGGCTCAACGTGCAGCGTTTCTTTCAGTCGGTTACACTTGATATACGAATATGTGGGCTGCTCAACGGCCTGTCCGTTTCTCAGTTCGTTAACCTGCTTGATAAGCAGCTTCCAGTCGAAAGCGTCCGGATGGTCAAAGTTTATGGCATGACGCTCCTCCTCGGTCATGTGCGACGTGTCGTTATAATATGAGTCGAGCGGAACCACAACCACATGATGCGGCGGCAGCGCCTCGGCTATCTTTCTCACAACGGTGGTCTTGCCCGAACCTGTTCCACCGGCTATTCCAATAATGGTCATACTCTATATGTTTTTTTAGTCGCAGGCAGTTGTCTTATATTTAATAAGGTAGATATGCCCTGCGGATTTATGGTTAATAACTTTATTGCTTAAATAAGGCCAAGTTGCCTGAAGGCTTTTTCATAATATTCGGCCTTACGCTCAATCTTCATCGGATATGCGCGCGAACTGCTCGGCATGCGGTATAGCGTCAGACTGCGGCCTAAGGCAGAAAAGCCGACGCCCTCGCCCACCTTCGGCTGCTTTATTCCGAAGTAAGAGGCAAATGTGTCCGTGGCCTTCTGTCCCGTGGTTATCACGGCGCGGCATGTTGGTATGGAGGCCAGCAGCGAGCCGAGGTCGGTGGCTTCAACAATCTCAAGGTCTTTGTCTGATGCCGTATTCTTTGTGCGGCACACCTTGCACGCCGTGTCATAGAGACCTATGCCCTTTTCGTTAAGGAAACTGATGATGTCCTCACGTCGGAAAGTCTTCGCCTCACTGTCTACAAAATGCAATTTGTCGCCGAAGAATATATGGCCGAATATGCGCCACATGTCATTGATGAAGTTGGGATAAAAGAAATCCATACACCAACGGTTGCGTGCCGGCGGAAAACTGCCGAGCATCAGCAACCGTGTGTTTTCAGGCAGAAAAGGCCTTAGCGGATGTTCTTCTGTAACGCTCATTTCTGCTCTTTTACCAAGTAAACAACAACAGGCAGGTGGTCGCTGTATCCGTCGAGCCAGATGCCTCCTCCGTGTGTACGCTTAGGCGTGCCCTTGTATTTTCCTTCATTATTGAAGAGATAGTCGCGGCGGAATATCTGATTCTTCCAGAACTTCAGCGTCGAGAAGTCTTTCTTGCCGTCGCGGTTAAGCATGTTTGGCGTAAGCACTATCTGGTCGAAAAGATTCCATGAGCCCTGATATGAGAGCGTGCCCACGCCCTGCTTGGTCAGGATGTTATACCACGGATTATACATGTCGCCGTCCTTCACGTCCTTCACTTCGGCCTTTGCTCCCAATATGTCTTTCATGCTCTTGTTTGTCGGGTCGTCGTTCATGTCGCCCATAACGAGCACCTTCATTGCCGGATTCTCGCTGACGAGCGAATCCTTGATGTTCTTGACGAGCTGTGCAGCCCTCTCACGATATGAAGATCCTGAGAAACGGCTCGGCCAGTGGCACACGATGACCGTAACAGGTTCGCCTGCAAGCTCGCCGGTAACGGTGAGGAATCCGCGCGTGCGGAAGTTGGCAGGCATGGTCTCGTCGGGTATGTATGGCAGCAGTGTAGACTTATTGACTGTGAACATAGACGGATTGTAGAGCAGCGCACAGTCGATACCGCGGCTGTCGGGTCCTTCAATATGTACATATTTATATCCACGCGCGCGAAGAGGCTCCTGCGCCGTAAGGTCGTTGAGCACATTGGCGTTTTCAACCTCAGACAGTCCTATCACAGCACATCCCACGTCAGGCAGCACGTCGGTGCCCATATCGGCCAGCACCTTGGCCATGTTGCGCAACTTATGCGAATACTTAAGACCGTTCCAGCGCGACGAACCTGTGGGCAGATACTCATAGTCTTTCTTGCCTTCATCATGACATGTGTCGAAAAGGTTTTCCTGATTGTAGAAACCTACGGCATACACTGAGTATTTCTTCTGTGCAAAACTGCTCACGGCAACAAGCCAGAGAGACAAAACAATTAACAGATTAAACTTTTTCATAATATAAAAATCATTGTTTCTTCAATACAATTTTCTGATTTATCCCCCATGGCAATGCTGAAAGCATGGCTTTTCGGAGGTGGTGGTTATTTTTGCAAAGATAATGCAACTTAAAGATAATTCAAAAAATTAGATACTTTATTTTTTGATTATCCGGATTTTGAAACAAATTTGTAGAAAACAAGTAACAATAATGACACACTGCGCCCAAAACCCACATCAGCGCCAACCGGGAGAAACCTGAAGGATACATCACAGCACGCCAGCATGTGCCCATATTGCAACTTAAAGCCCGCATCGGCCCAAAACAACGCATCGGCCCAAGACTGCCGCACCCGGCAACATCACGGCAAGCCTCAACGCAACTCAACATCTGCATGGAACACGCTGGCCGAACTGCACATACGCACAAGCCAAAAGCCGGACAAAGACAGCCGTGCGCACGGCGCTCACGCACAAAGAGATAACACACTGACATACAATAAGTTACAAACAGCATTGTAAAAGGTATCCTTTTAGGCTGCAAAAGGTGGCATATTGCAATGTAAAAGGTGGTCTTTCGGAAGCCAAAAGACCACCTTTTGCAAAACGGCATTTTGCCAACCATAATACACGGACAAAAAACTGCACGAAAGAATACAAAAACACCATTGGAAAAAACGCAGGCTAAAACTGCATAAAAGCCGTGGCATGCGAAAAATAGAACAAAAAAGCAAACTGCAAGAACACCGCTTGTTAAAGTTGCATAAAGCTAGTAAAAACGGGCTATTCAAGGCCAATGAACGTGGAGATATTACACTCTGATTAAATTTAACACAAAAAGAAGCAAGTAAAAAGATTATTTTTTGTTTTATTTTTGATGTTTATCTAAAAAAAATTATCTTTGCCAAAAGTTTATTACCTAAAACCATTATTATGCAAAAAAAGCTGAAATTAGCAGTGATTGCTTTATGCTATACGCCTTTGCTGCATGCGCAAAGCGATTCCATAGGGCAAAGGGGTGCCGTCTTGAGTGAGTCGGCATTCACATTCACGGAGGCACAATTGGGCGAAGACGATGACATGTCACAAAACGTAACCATAGTGAACTCTAACTCAAACATCTATGCAAGCGAGGTTGGATATCTGTTCTCACCTATGCGTTTCCGCTACCGTGCATTCGACCAGAAATTCAACGACATCTACATTAACGGCGTACCGATGAACGACATCGAGTCTGGACAGTTCCGCTATTCGGTCGTAGGCGGACTCAACCAGCAGACACGCAATATGGAATTCTCATTGCCCTTTGAAAGCAACAACTTTGCCATGCCGTCAATGGGCGGTGCAAACAACTATAACTTCCGCCCGGCTGCCATGCCTACAGGCCACAGGCTGACGCTGAGCGGCGCAAACCGCAACTACACCCTGCGCGGAATGTACACATTCAACTCAGGACTCAACAGCAAGGGATGGGCCTTCTCGGGCAACGTAACTTACCGCTGGGCCAACGAGGGATATGTTGAGGGAACATTCTACAACTCGCTCTCTTACTTCCTCGGCGTACAGAAGGTGTTCGGCGACGGCGCACATTCGCTCTCGTTAGTGACATGGGGCAACCCCACGGAGCGTGCATCACAGGGTGCTGGTACTGACGAGATGTACTGGCTGGCAAACGACCGCTACTATAACCCTTACTGGGGATATCAGAACGGCAAGAAGCGCAACTCGCGCATCGTGACAGACTTTGCACCTACAGCATTGCTGACATGGGACTGGAAGATTGACGACGAGACAAAGCTCACCACGTCGCTCATGGGAAAATACAGCATGTATAAGAGCACAAAGCTCAACTACAACAATGCTGACAACCCACACCCCAACTACTGGAAGAACATGCCGAGCAGCTACTATGACGTATGGGACGAGACCGACGCCACCAACCGCACTGAGCAATGCCTGGCAGACTGGAACACGGCATACGACTACTGGACTTCGTCGAAGGCCAACCGCCAGATAAACTGGGACCGCCTGTACTATTCTAACCGCCAGGTTTCAGCACAGGGAGCCGACGCCATGTACTACATCCAGGCCAAGCACAACGACGCGCTGACAATATCACTCGCGTCAACGCTGAACAAGCAGCTCAGCAAGAACAGTCAGCTCAACTTAGGTATCATCGCATCTACAAACAAAGGCATGCACTATCAGACGATGGAAGACCTGCTCGGAGCTACCACATATCACAACATAAACACATACGCCCTGGGAACATACGACCGCAACGCCGACGAAATACAGTACGACCTTAACAACCGCAACGGCGTGGTAAGAGAGGGCGACAGATTCGGCTACGACTACAACCTGCTCGTAAACAACGGCAAAATATGGTCGAGCTACAGCGAGAACTTCGGCATTATGCATTACACGATAGCAGCAAAACTGGGATACACCAGCATGCAGCGCGACGGTAGAATGCGCAACGGTATGGCAGCCAACAACTCTTACGGCAAGAGCAAGACAGCCCAGTTCCTCGACGGAGGCTTCAAGCTCGGCACAAGCTTCAATCTCGGACGCGGCAACACGCTGACCTTCGGAGCCGGATATGAGCACCGCGCACCTCAGGCAAGAAATGCGTTTGCATCTCCTGAAATCAACAACGACTTCGTGCTCAACCTCAAGAACGAGCGCGTGTTCAGCACCGAAATCGGCTATCAGCTGCAGACATCATGGCTGCATGCCAACATCAATGCTTACTATAGCTATCTGACAAACGTAACCGACTGGCAGAACTTCTACTTCGACGATATCAACTCGTTCTCATACGTATCTCTGACAGGCATGAAGAAAGAGTATTACGGAGTTGAAGCCGGACTTAAGTTCAAGGTTACAAGCGCATTCGACATCAAGCTTATCGGTACTATCAGCGACGCCAAAATCAAGAACAACGCTCATGTACGCTACATGAACTCAACAAGCGCGCTCTACACCGACGAAATAGTATACAACAAAGGCATGCGCGACTCTGGCACACCGCTCACAGCAGCAAGCCTCGGCTTGAGCTATCACAGCGGCGGATGGTATCTCGACCTCAGCTGCAACTACTACGACCGCATCTACCTCTCTTATTCTCCATGCTACAGATACGAGAGCACACTCAATGCACGTCAGGAGGCTGTAGGCGACATCTACGACAACGAAGGCAACGTGCGCGCATCTGCATTAGAGCAGGCACAGGGCCACGGCGGATTCATGCTCGACGGATCAATCGGCCGAAGCATCTATCTGAAACGTGGATCGCTCTCTATCAACCTCATGGTTACAAACATCCTGAACAACCAGAACCTCTGCACCGGAGGATATGAGCAGAGCAGAAGCGACTACACAAGCTCTGGCAACATCCGCGCATACCGCTTCTCTAAGAACCCGATGAAATTCTATGCTTACGGAACTAACGGCATGCTGAACATTACTTACAGATTCTAAAAATCAAAAGACGATGAAAAAAATTAAATATATAAAACTGATAATGCTCACGCTGGCCTTCGGACTTTCAGTTACATCATGCATGGACGAAGACTGGAGCGACCCGACAGGAGACACCGCGCCCTACGGCAATAACGACATACAGGAGACAAACGTAATATCTATTGCCGACCTAAAAGCCAAATATGCATCAACCCTGGCCAACCAGAACGATACAGCGCGCATAACAGACGACCTGCAGATAAAGGCCCGCGTAACCGGAAACGACATTGGCGGAAACATCTATAGCGAAGTGGCTGTCGACGACGGCACAGGAGCAATACTTATCTGCATCTCTCAGGGCGGACTCTTCGGATTTCTGCCTGTAGGTCAGGAAATACTTGTAAACCTGAAAGACCTCTATATCGGAACCTACGGCTACCAGCCGCAAATCGGCACTCCGTATACCAATGCCAGCGGAAAGACATTCCCGAGCAGAATGAACAAGACTGTATGGCAACAGCACTTCAAGCTGATGGGCGCAGCTGATGCGTCAAAGATAGACACTCTCGAGTTTGACATCAGCAAGGCAAAAGACGCCAGCTACATGAAAGAGAACTGCGGACGCCTCATGGTTGTAAAGGGTGTAAGACTCAAAGATGCCGACGGCGTGAAGACTTTTGCACCTGAATCAGAGAAAGACGGCGGCAACGGCGTAAGCCGTCCAATAGAAGGCTTCTCTTCAAACGAATTCGTAGTACGCTCAAGCACGTATGCCGACTTTGCCGGAACAGTAATGCCACAGGAGAAACTTGACATAACAGGTATCTTCACACGCTACAGCAACACATGGCAGATACTGATGCGTTCTGACTCAGACTTCAAAATATCAGAATAAAAAACATTTAACAAAACAATAAAAGAACAACAGTTATGAAAAAGATATTATTTTCAGTGCTTGCCCTTGCTATGGCAGCATTCTCATTCACAAGTTGCGAAGACGTTCCCGCTCCTTATGACGATCCCAACGCAGGCGGCGGTGGTGAGGTAGTTTTGCCTGAGGGCGTACTGCTCGACCAAAGCTTCACCAACTCGTTAGGCAGCTTCACATCTGTATCAGCAAGCGGCTCGCTCAAATGGTACAACGACTATTCAAGCGCTATGGTTACAGGATTCCAGGACTTCAATGGCGACGGTCAGAAAGAGAACCAGGCCGGAGTTACATATCTTGTTGGCCCCGAAATCGACCTCACAGGTGTTGAAAACGCATACATAACCATCAACCATGCGCTTAACTACGAACGAGGCGACATCAATACAAACAACACTATCCTGATAAGCAAGGATTATTCAGGCGACGTAAACACAGCCACATGGGAGCCGTTAAGCTACAATACAGACGGTCTGAACTCAGGTTTCGAATTCTGCGAGAAGAGCGTAAACATCCCTGCATCATACATGGGAAGCAAGGTTGTTATCGCACTGCGCCACACCTGCTCAGAAAGCCAGTCATCAACATGGGAGGTTAAGAGCATCAAGGTTCAGGAAGGCAAGGCACCTGAAGAAGGCGGCAGCGAAACTCCTGACGGCACATATATCGACCAGGATTTCTCTTCTTCACTTGGTTCATTTACATCACAGTCTGCAAGCGGAAGCCTTAAATGGTATAACGACTACTCAAGCGCCATGGTTACAGGTTTCCAGGATTTCAACGGAGACGGCTCTAAAGAGAACCAGGCAGGTGTTACATATCTCGTAAGCCCTGTAATCGATCTTACAAGCACAACAGAGGCATATATCACCATTAATCATGCCATCAACTATGAGAAAGGTGACATCAACGCCAACAACTCTATCGTGATAAGCAAAGATTACAACGGCGACGTAAAGACTGCAACATGGAAGATGCTCGAATATGACACAAACGGCTTAGGCACAAGCTTCACATTTATGGAAAAGAGCGTCAACATTCCTGCTGAGTATATTGGAAGCAAGGTTGTTATAGCACTGCGCCATACATGCAACGACCAGCAATCATCAACATGGGAAGTTAAGAAACTTTCTGTAAAAGACGGTTCAGTTGAAGAGCAGCCGGGCGGAGACACAGGCGATCTTACAGCTCCCAATGGCGACTTTGAGGCATGGGTGTCAGGTCTTCCCAACAACTGGTCGACAACATCTACAGCCGGAAATGCAACACTCTCTATGAGTACAGACGCTCACAGCGGTTCATATTCAGTAAAAGTTGCCGGAGATTCAAAATACAACAAACGTATATCATACAAAGAGATAGAACTCAAAGCCGGTGAATACACAATGACATTCTACGCCAAGGCTGCCACATCTGCAGGAGCATCAGTACGTCCGGGATACGTACCTGTTACAGACGGAAAAGTAGGCAACTATTTCTATGGCGACTACACAAATGACATTACAAGCAGCGAATGGGTAAAAGTTACACACACCTTTACTATTGATGCAGACGGAACATATTGCGTAGTGATTATGAACTCTAAGAATCCTGGCGGAGATGTCCTCATCGACGACTTCACCTTGAGCATGGGAGGAACAGTCATTATAAAATAATTTATAAAAATTATTACCAAAACATTTGGCAGGCTGCGGAAATATTCGTATTTTTGCAGCCTGTAATGTGTAATTATATTTTTAACAACAATATTTAAGAACAAAATGAAAAAAGGTATTCATCCAGAAAACTATCGCCCCGTCGTATTTAAGGATATGTCCAACGGCGATATGTTCCTTACACGTTCTACATGCAAGACTACAGAGACAGTAGAATTTGAAGGCGAAACTTACCCGGTGGTAAAAGTCGAAATTTCAAGCACATCTCACCCGTTCTATACAGGTAAGAGCAAGCTCGTTGACTCAGCTGGTCGCGTAGACAAGTTCATGAGCCGCTATGGTAAAGCTCGCAAATAATAGATTACCATATTTCGATTAACATACAAAGTGCGTTTGGGCGTAGTTGCATATACGTTTAAGCGCACTTTTTGTCTAAAGACACTTCTACTCTTTCCGCATCTTTTTCTTGCTGGCTTATGCGGATTGTTCATTATCACATCATCATAGTTATTAGTAAATTTATGTCTGTAAAAAGTATTTTTAGCAAAACAGCCCTGCTCAAACTCGCAATAATTCTGCCGTCATTTATTCTGCTGACAGTCTCATGCAGCAATGACGACAACGACAACGGAGTGAGCGGAAAAGAAGAGATAAATCTCAATAAGAATGAGGTTACCACAGACAAGGCTGTCACCCGACTTGAATTTCCACGCCTGAAAGGAGGCAACAGCATAGTTCTCATATACAGGACCAAAGGCGATAAACAGTATGACAAAGACGAAATCAACTATTGTGTCGAATGGGACTGTAGCAAGAAATCGCAGCGCTGGTCGTGCTATCAGATGCACCAAGGCTACACCGGAAATTACAGCCGTGTGACTGACAGCTATCATAACGACACCAACCTCGACTCAGAGTATTATTGGGCTGAAGACTATTATTATGGATCCGGATATGAGCATGGGCACATCTGCCCTAACGCCGACAGGAAATTTTCTTATGATGCAAACTACCAAACTTTCTATATGACCAACATGCAGCCGCAATATCACAAATTTAACGGCTACACAAACAGCGGTCAGGATCAAGGCGAAGGCCTATGGGTAAGAATGGAGGATCAGGTACGTTCATGGACTCCCAGGGCAAAGACTGATACGCTATACGTCTGTAAAGGAGGAACAATAGACAATGAAGACCAGATAATTTCAAGAATACAGGGCAAACTTATCGTACCAAAATATTTCTTCATGGCATGTCTTCTAAAAAACAGCGAGGGCTATAGAGCTATAGGTTTCTGGGCCGAACAGAAAAAAGACGAATGGCGGACAGACGACCCGCTTTCACTATATGCAGTTACAATAGACCGGCTCGAAGAACTTACGGGCATCGACTTCTTCTGCAATCTGCCTGACGATACGGAGAACAAGGTGGAAAGCAGCATAGCCATTAAAGCATGGGGACTGAAATAACCGATTACATCATTTAAATATCTGAAGAGTCATATCATCACCCCAAAATGCAGAGATTGATATGGCTCTTCACATTTATCATGTCAAGACTGACTCGGCTTAGATATAGCATGAAAATACAAACGTGGATATCGCCTTAAAGACCTAAAATAGACACAATAGCAAATAAATTCATTAGATATTTACGATTCTGCAAGTTTATCCTACCAATGTATCCTTAATGATATTATCATCAATATCTATTTTTATCCCGTCATTATTTATTGTCAATCAGAACAATATATACAGACAAGAAACATCTTGCCAATTTAAGATAAAATTCAAATATTGTTGCAGCATTATCGGGGCTGATACAGATTCTATAAAACAAAAAATCGGCTCAAATCAGAATTGGATTTGAGCCGAGTGTTACATCTGAAAATCAATCATTTTCCATTTATTATCATTGTAAAGAGAGTATGCAAAAAAACATAATGACTAACAACTGCATAATTGTGACTATGAGTAAAATTACATTGTATGGTAAATCCGTGTTTTGTTTATCAGCACCCGTCTCGCCATAAATGTTTTTATGCAAGTCCCTCCTTACTACAACTGAATATAAAGACACTGTGCCGCTTGCATCACTGCAAGATTCGGCTATACACAACTTATTCCCAATAATTTATATCAACCTAAATTTCAACATCCATCAACTTTGTCTCTATATTCCATCAACCATATTATAAATAATCATCAAGTCATTTTCACCAATCCGCATGACCGGACAATATTTAAGCATTTCAGCCTATGGAATCAAGAGCATTTATGTTTTTCTTAATATCGTCATCGGACAACGAACAGTTAATCAGGTCTCCGTTGAGATACTAATCATAAGCAGTCATGTCTATTAGGCCGTGGCCGCTTAGATTAAGCAATATCACCTTCTGTTCTCCCCTATCTGCACTTAGCTGCCTCACGTATGTTTGCCGCCATGGCGTGGCAGATATCAGGAGCCGAATATCGAGCGCCTTTTCAAGCGCATATCCTCAAGTGGCGCTGAACGTTAATATTTACGCATATCGAGCACCTCGTCGGGGATGTCCATCCATGCATGCTTATTGTCAAACTTCTATCTGCAACACTATTCACAGAACACGAGAAAAGTTTTTCAATGGCTCTTTTGTTGCCAGATTAAGAGGCTGCAGCGGTTTGCCAACCACGTCTATCTATATACTATACCACCATGTGTGGCATCTCGTTTTCTTGCAGCATAGACCTCTTATGCCCCTTTATATCTCAATTTATATTTCCGTTTGTTACTCTCAACATCTTACGACGACAAATTTAATATTTTTCTTTATAAAAAACAAGAAAATTTCAAATAATTTATCCAAAAAACTTACAATATGATTCCACACCTTATTATATAACGGCAAAAAAGGCCGATAAACGGATTTTTGTGACAAAATTAACTACGAACAAGCTCTGCCGGTTACAAATAAAACACTGAAGTATCTTTGTTGTTTACAAAAAAACACTACCTTTGCATTATGCTTATTCTGATTACTGTCTTGATTTATTTTGCCGTCCTCTTCGGCATAAGCCGGCTAACATCACGCAAGGCCGACAATGAAACATTCTATCGCGCCAACCGCAAGTCGCCATGGTACATGGTTGCCTTCGGCATGATCGGTGCGTCGGTGTCCGGTGCCAGTTTCGTTTCCGTGCCGGGCATGGCGATGCACATGGACATGACCTACATGCAGACGTGCATCGGATTCATACTGGGATATTTTGCCATAGCCTTCATCCTGCTGCCTGTATACTACAGACTAAATCTTACCACAATATATTCGTACCTGCGCGAACGCCTCGGGACGCGGTCGTACAAGACGGGAGCCGCATTTTTCATTCTGTCTGACCTCACGGCCGTGGCAGTGAAATTCTACGTTGTGTGCATCATCCTGCAGCGCTTTGTGCTCGATGCCTATAATGTGCCCTTTGCCGTCACTGTGCCCGTGCTGATGTTCCTTATATGGCTCTATACTCACAAGGGCGGAATAAAGACTCTGGTATGGACCGACACTGTGCAGACGGCATGCATGCTGGGTGCACTGGTGCTGATAATAATAAAGGTGGCCGGAGAGCTCGATATGAACTTAGGCGAAGCAGCAAAGGCTGTTGTTGCCGACAGCCACAGCCGCATGTTTGTGTTTGACGACTGGATGAGCACGCAAAACTTCTGGAAACAGCTTGTCAGCGGAGCTTTCATCGTGATTGTCATGACAGGACTTAACCAGAACATGATGCAGAAGAACCTTACGTGCAAGACTCTTGCCGAGGCTCGCAAGGATATGTGTACTTACGGCTTTGCGTTCGTGCCCGTCAATCTGCTGTTTCTCTCTCTCGGCATTCTGCTCATGATGCTTGCCGGACGCAAAGGCATGGCCCTGCCCGACAGTCCAGACGAACTGCTGCCCATGTTTGCCGCCACGGGCGAGCTGGGTTCTGCCGTGGTGGTGCTGTTCATCATTGGCATTGTGGCAGCTTCAGCTAGCACAGTCGACTCGTCGCTTACGGCTCTCACCACGAGCTATTGCGTCGACATTAAGGAGCGTCCGGCCGACGTTGGCCTGCGCCGCCGTGTGCATGTGGCCATAGCCGTGATATTTGCTGTGTTCATACTTTTGTTCAGGATGATAAACTCAACAAGCGTGATCGACGCCATATTCATCCTCTGCTCCTACACCTACGGCCCTCTGCTCGGTCTGTTTGCCTTCGGTCTGCTCACCAAAAGAAAGGCGAGCGACACAGCCGCACCATATATCGCCGTGGCATCACCTCTGATATGTCTTGCCGCCAACTACATCGTGCCGGCTGCAACGGGATATAAATTCGGTTACGAACTGCTGCTTCTCAACGGGCTCATAACCTTCTGCGGACTATGGATAAGCGGAATCGGCAAAAATCAGGATGCAGGCAAAGACATAAGATAAAAAGACATAAAAGAACAATATGCAGGCACGAAACATCTTTTTATCATGATTATGCGCCTGCTTATTAAATTTGTTTTGTATTTTTGCACCGCAAATCAGTTTTAAGGTAAAAATTTTTCCAGGTAATATCATGGAATGGATTAACGGACTATTCACCACACACTCTGCCCTGCAGACAATGGTACTGCTGTCGCTAATCATAGCGGCCGGACTGGCATTGGGCAAGCTCCACGTCAAAGGCATATCACTCGGCGTTGCCTTTGTATTTTTCGTAGGCATCGTGGCCGGACACTTCCAGCTAAGCGCCGACAAGAGCATGCTCGACTTTGCCGAGACATTCGGACTTACCGTGTTTGTTTATACACTTGGGCTCTACGTAGGCCCCAACTTCTTCGGACTGCTGCGCCACGAGGGCATAGCCGCCAACCTGTGGAGCCTTGGCGTCATAGTCATAGGCACCGTCATGGCCCTCGGCCTCTGCCTTGTCCTGCCCGTCAGCCTGCCCGACATGGTAGGCATACTGTGCGGAGCGACAACCAACACGCCCGCACTCGGAGCTGCACAACAGGCACTCGAGGCTGCAGGACAACCTAGCGGAGGGGCTGCCCTGGGATGCGCAGTTACTTATCCGCTGGGCGTAGTGGGCGTAATATTGGCAATGATACTGATCAGAAAGCTGCTGGTTAAGCCGGCCGACCTTGAGCCGCGCATATCCATGGAGGAAGACAACACATACGTGGCGCAGTTTGTCGTTATCAATCCGGCCCTGGAAGGCAAGACGCTTTCACAAATATCGCAGAAATCGCATATCAAGTTTATCATTTCACGCATCTGGCGCAACGGCGAGGTGATAATGCCGCTGGCCAACACCCAACTGCACATCAACGACAATGTGCTGGTGGTCACCATGGCCGACGAGATTCCGTCGATAGAGATTCTGCTGGGAAAGAAGATTGAAACCGACTGGAACAAAAAGAAAATAGACTGGAACGCCATAGACGCCCAGGTGGAAAGCCGCGTCATAGTGCTGTCGCGCCGCGTGCTCAACGGCAAGCACCTCGGACAGCTGCACCTGCGCGACACTTACGGAGTGAACGTCAGCCGCATACAGAGAGGCGACATAAAGCTGCTGGCCACCGACGACATAAGGCTGCAGTATGGCGACCGCGTAACAGTTGTTGGCGCACCAGAGGACATAAACCACGTGGAAGGATTTTTGGGCAACGCCGTACAGACGCTCAATGAGCCCAATCTTGCGGCCATATTCCTGGGCATAATGCTCGGTCTGGCTCTCGGCACCATACCGCTCAGCCTGCCCGGCATGAGCGCCCCCGTAAGACTCGGCATAGCCGGAGGCCCAATCATCATGGGCATACTGGTAGGCTCGCTCGGCTCTCGTGCCCACTTCATAAGCTACACCACGCCGTCGGCATCGCTCATGCTGCGCAAGCTGGGCCTGTCTCTCTATCTTGCCTGCCTCGGCCTTGAAGCCGGCTATCAGTTCTTCGAAACCGTGGTGCGCCCCGAAGGTCTGCTGTGGATAGGCATAGGCTTCGCACTGACAGTGGTACCGGTGCTGATAATAGGAGCAGCCGCACTGCTTACACGCAAATATGACTTCGGCACTATATGCGGCATCCTGTGCGGCTCTATGGCCAACCCGATGGCCCTAAGCTATGCCAACGACACGCTGAAAGGCGACTCTGCATCTATCAGCTATACGTCGGTTTATCCGCTGGGCATGTTTGTCCGTGTGGTCATAGCCCAAGTGCTGGTGATGTTCCTTGTATAGGACAAACCAATAAATATGGTAAAAGCGGTATGCTGGCGCAATGACATGCACCGCAACTAACATAAAAATTGCAGCAAAGAAGGATTTTCACTTTGCTGCAATTTCTTTATATACCCTTACTATCTGAAAACAGCAGACGCTCCAGAACTAAGTTATTTAAAAAATAAAATATTTTGTCCGCAAATACGCTGAAATAAGTGTGCAAACGCAACTGCACTGTCAACAGCATTTTACAGAGAATCTACAGCATTATGTGCAATAAAATTTGATAAGCAACGCCCCCAAAAGCCCATAAAACAGAGTTAAAAACAACCGTTTTGGCACTCAAAAAGCGGCCACTTTCGAGTCAGAACCATATCGTTTACGATGAAAAAGCATACGTTTTTTCTTACTTTGTAAATATTCTTTATCGGAGGAATGTGTTTTACATTTAATGTATTTCTATTTTGCCGTAAAATCCGGACATAATTCAAATAACATTTTGCTATATATAACGGACAAAACACTGTCATAGAGAAATGCGCACAAAACACCGAAATCCATATCAAACTTAGGGAAATCCCTAACCACTTGTAGGGAAAACAATTCTGCCGGCAGATATTTAATGCCTATCTTTGCAACAGAAAAATAATTAAAAGCAATGCCTGAGCATACTGGAGACAGAGGCTTAGACCGGCAAAAAAGAAATAATAACAACAAAATAAAAGGAGACTACGCTATGAGAAGATTCAGACTATTATCGCTGCTAATGCTTCTGACGCTCACATGCGCAACAACAGGAGCCTCTACACTGACTGAGACATCGTATATAACTCAGCCCAAACACCATAAGAAACATCACCACAAGGCACCGCCACATAAAAAATATCATCACAAGAAGCGCCCTGCTCCGCCGCCGCACGGACGCCCGCCTGGAGTGGTGATACATCATAACCACAGGCCGTACATCTACTCACACGGACGTTACTATTGCGACAGGGGCGGCACATACGTGGTGGTAAAGCCGTCAATCGGAATGATTGTGCCAAGTCTGCCCACCGGCTATGTAACGGTTAAGCGTCCGCACGGCAGAATAGGCTATGCATTCGGCGGAGTGGTTTACGAGAAAATTACTTCTAACGGAGCATTTAAGTTCAAAATTGTAGGTTTCTTATAAAAAATAAATTCCAAATCTAAAATGATATAACCCCAAGACCTAAAATGATATAAACCTGGAAACCCTAAATAATGCTTTAATTTTGAATATAAAAAGAAAGTATGAACGCTGCAACAACCCCATGCGCGTTCATACTTTTGTTTTCATAAATATGCTGCTATTTTTTTATCAGCCCGTAGGCCACAGCCATGTCTGCCACTTCGTCAGCCATCTCATCGCGAAACCATCCGGGCGACAACACCTCGACCGCCCCGCCGCGTGAAAGCAGTTCCTGACGGAAATCGAACGTCGGCTTTATGTAATACTCAAATACGGAATAGTCTGAATATGTTTCCGTCTCGGTCTGCGAAGAGTGAAGTCTAAGCGAACGCAGATACATACGCTGACGGCCGTACACCTTGATGCGTACCCGTTCCGGCTTGATGTCTTCGGTTATTATTCCGAAACAGCTTGAGAACCATGCTTCAGGGTCGAAGTCCTTTGGATATGTAAACTTATTGTCTGTGGTGTCAAGCCTTAATATCCTGTCGAGCGAGAATGTCCTTACGGCATTGCGCTCGTCGCATAGTCCCACGACATACCACCGCTGCCTGAACACTTTGACGCAATAAGGACTTATGGTATAAATCTTAGCCTCGCCGTCAAAGTATCCCTTATGGCTTATCTCTATCTTCAGGCTGTCGCGCATAGCCTCTATCACCGGTGCAAGATAATCCCGGCCCGACGGTATTTCCTCAAACAATATGCGCCGCTTCAGATGATGGCTCTCATTTATAAGATTGTTCACCGCAAACGTATTGAGCAGCCAGTTGCGTATGCCGCCACGCTCCATGTCCTCGGCATTCTCAATATAATAATAGTAGCCGTGCCGGCGGTCGCATTCAATGTTTATGTCAAACACTTTCTCTATGGCTTTGCGCCAGTTATGAAACGTGCGCAGAGGCAGGTCTACGCCTTCGCTTAACTGCGAGCGCAGCCACCGCTCGTTTATCTCCTCGAAGGTTATGTTCCGGGCACGGTAGATGGTATCAACCAGCCAGATGTATTTGTCAAAAAGATCTTGTGTCATATTTTATTTTTATTTAAATGTCAATTTATATTACGATGTCTTTCGTGATATTTCTGCATCACTAATGAATCCCACTCTCGGCATCGGATTTTTGTGTATCAGTTCCTCATCACATTTCTCCTTTATATATTCCAGACTCATTTTCTCTTTTCCATAGAGAATGAGGTCGATGGCCTGCTTGCGCGCAACGTTCTCAATCTGCCCGCCGCTAAAATCATAATGATAAGCCAGATAGCATATATCTTCGTCACTGATTACAGGTATCATGCTCTTCCAGATGCCGCATCGTGCCACAATGCTCGGCTTTTCGAACTCTATCTTATAAAGGAAGCGGCGCTCAAAGGCTTTGTCCAAATTCTCCGTAAGATTCGTCGTGGCTATGAATATGCCCTCAAGCAGTTCAAGCTCCTGAAGAATTATGTTCTGTATTGAGTTCTCCATCTTTTCCACAGCCCTGTCGGCACCTTTCTGCCTGATGCCAATCAGAGCGTCGGCCTCATTAAAAAGCAGGATTGGTGTTACATCTGAGGAGTTTACCAACGCGCGGTAACGGTCAAAAAGGTTTTTCACATTCTTCTCGCTCTCGCCAACCCAGCAACTTTTCAGTTCAGCATAATTCACCTGTATCACATCACGGTGTGTTGCCTTAGCCAGCTGCATAACAGTTTCAGTCTTTCCCGTTCCAGGTGCGCCATAAAACAAGCACGTAAAGCCTGAGCGCATGCCTACTCTCTTTAATTCGCTGCACACTTTGGTGTATCTTTCTTCGGTGAGCAACTCTTTCAGCTGCTCGACCTGACGGCTTTCGCGTTTGTTATAGTACATCTTGCACTCCGTTATGTCTTCATGCCTTATCAGCTCTTTGAATCTGGTCGTAGCGTTCAAATTCATATTCAGCTCTGACAGAAACTCCTGTTTAGCCTTTACCGTCAGGTTATATTTCTCGTGGTTGGCCAATCCGTCTTCATTACAGAATTGAATCAGTCCGTTCTTTTGCAGCATGCTTTCGTCTCGAGAGAGCTTACCCTTCAGCTTATTTGCAATAGCCCTATTCTTAAATAAGTCTCCAAAACTTTGCGTGTCCAGGTTGTAATCGTTGTCACAAACTAAACGACTTGCCCAGAAAACAAATATTATGCCTTCGTCATTTACAGTATGGTCGCAGATAAGTTTATAGGTACGCAACTGCTTTACAAACTCAAGATTTCTGTTTGTTTCAAGCAAACTGAATAATTCTGAAATAAATTCTTCATACTGCAAATAATCATAAACACGAGATTCAAACAGACTGTAAATCTCACAAAACAACTCATCGCAAGTAAGAAGCTTAGGCTCAGCCGGCACAAATGCCTCATTATGCTTAAACGCATCTATCACATCAGGCCCCATGGCGTATGTTGTTTCACCACGTCTGTTTTTTATGCGTATCATCTTTCTTTTTAAAAGCTCGTCTATCTCAGTGCTGTAGTTTATCATCCTTACCATACGGCATTTCAGATATTCTGCCAAAGTTCGGAGTTCGACATCTCTGTCCCAGCAGTTGTCTACAAACAGCGACAGCAGCACGGCTTGTACTTTGTTCACGGACAATTTACGGCACACATAACTGATATAACGTTTTGCCTTCTCATAAAACTCATCGCTCAGGTTTGAACCTTCAGAGAGCTCTACGATATTATCCATGGCCGTCATCAATGTCAGCTTTTCTTTCTTCTCTGTCTTTTCTGTCTGTTCGCCTGTTTCTGTTTTCACTTTTAATTCTCCCATCTTATACATCCTTTATGTTTTTGCTTTATCATCTCCAAATTGTATGAGCCTGGTGTCTGTTCCGCCTTTTTCAGACAAAGCTACCTATTTAGCAGCCTTTCCGTGTACATCCAAGCCACACAGTTATGTTTTACGGATGCAAAGATTGCCATTAGCTATGCCAAAATAAAGCACAACCAAAATATTTTTCTACTTTTACATGCTCGATATCACCAAGATTACATCAATATGCTGCGCCGGCCGCAGCAGTGACACCTAAAGAATTTGCTATATTGTAACATATTGTCTTTCAAAATTTTCTTATTTCAAAAACCTATGTCGTAATTTACATAATGCCGTAGTTCGGCATCAAAAAAATCTGTCAGCATTTCGGAAAGTAAGGTGTTGTACACACTGTCAACAACATACAATCTGAAACACTGACAGACAAGTCTCATGATAATATTACTTTTATAACTTAAAGCTTAATCCGGCTCCACGCTTCTTCAACGCCCGACATCATGCCTGAATACATTTTTTCGTGCGTATCGCCTGTATAGGTTGGATGCCAGCTGTCAATAACCATCTTACGGGTTCGTGGCGAATAATATACCCAGTTATTCAGTTTTATCAAATCTGTAAGATAATTCTCTGCAACAAAATCCTTTATTGCTCCTGAAGCGCCACAACACAAAAGTATATTTGCGTCGTAGGCAGCAATCTGTTTCACCAGCAAGTCTTTATAACGCTCCATATACGACTTTAACACAGAAGTTTCAATGCTGCTCGTACCTACTTGTTTTTTGCAGTTTACACGGGCTACGGGTGCCTGGTCGTAAAATGGCCGATAAACATCTTGTCTGTCTATTTCTGCAAACTTCTTGGCATGTCCGTTGGCGTCGATCGTCAGCAATCCGTAAACCCAGCGCATGAGATTCTTATAGAACGGTGCAGAAACCACAACATTATTTTCGCCAGAGAAGTTGTTGCGTCCTGTCTCCGCACGTATGTCCCACGCTTCCTCATCATTAAGGTCTTTGGTCAGTATCAACACACGCCTCTTGGCACGCTCCCATATAGCATTCTCATTGCCCGGTTCACGGCTCCAATAGCCATCTTTATAAACAAACCGTCCACGATAAAGCAGTCCGTCAGGTGCTAGTTCGCAGCCATCACCGTTGGCGACAGAACGCTTCCGCCATTCGGCAAAAATATTATCTTCAAATTGCTTATAATTCATTTTCTATAAATCATATTTGAATTAACTTATGAGACATACTGAAATTAAAATGGTCAAAAAAAAATCTATTAAAATCTCCCCATGTTTCCATTCTAAATCATATGGCTTATTCTATTTTCAGTTTAACTAAAACAGCCCGGCAATAACGTGCCAAAACCATGTCATCACCTTTATTGTCAGCAACACAAGGAAATAAATAATTACGCACAGCATAACTATGAGAACAGCCATCCTCACCGCCTTGCGGTTTATCTCACTTATAACCTTTTTGTCGCCTTCAACAAACCCAACAATCAGTTTAAAATTTCGGACAAACGACTTGTTGAACACGTCTATTACATCACCGACATAAAATGGTATGAGTCCCATCGCAATATCGCACAGCGCATTATAAATCACCGCCAATGTCAGAGGCACCGACCGTATCTTAACTGCACTGACATAAATGTAAGGCAGCGTAAGCAACTGTGTGAGCAAGTCACCAAATCCTTCAAGCAAAAAGCCTAACCCAGCATCAAGATAATATTTATCCATCAACCGCGTAATCCTTTCTGCAAGTTGGTAGGACTTGGATGACTTTATTTCATACTCTGAAATATTCATATTCATTTAATCATATATAAAACATCATTAGTGTCTACTAATGTTTATTTTGAATTACTTATTCTCATATCTCTCCCAAATACTCTTATAAAATTTAAGATTATTAGGCTGAGTTAAATAACCTTTTGGCAAAGTCCTGATACTTTGGCATTTTGGACATCGCAGTGGCATTGAAAATATGGTTGCAGCATATTCTATATCCGGACCTATGAAGTTATTACCACACTCGGTGCAATGAAATTTTATAAATCCTCTTAACATAATCTTTATTTTTTACGTTATACATTAATTTTCAATTCCAAAGATACGCCTATGATATGCCATACTAAAGCATAAGGTCAATAACTTGAACGGAAATTTCAATAAAACTAAAGAGCCATGTTATTTTCACAGCGCCGGAGAGTGATTGCCCTTATTCGGACCTTTTGGATGATTTACGCACGGTGCTGATGTCATCATCATTATCGACGGGAACTTCCGACCACAATATTTGCAGGTGTATTCGCTCTTCTCCGTGCCTTCATACAGCTTGTGGCGACCTTTGTTCGGACCGTCGGGATGGCGGACACACGAGGCTGAAGTCAGCAGGCGCACTGACGGGAAGCGATGACCACAATACTCACAATAATAATATTTCTGCTGCATTTTTCCTCCTTTCTCCGACTGAATACCGGATGACAATACGATTAATGCCAAAAGGCATATGGCGGTTATAGATATAGTCGGTATTTTGTTTTTCATTATTATCTTATCAAATTTGTGTCCTTCAATATTTATTTAACAAAAATAGAGCTTTTAAAGCTGCAAATCAAGTTCACAATGGTTCACTTCACAATTATTAACCCAAGAGTGTTCTTGTGTTTTTGCATTATGTAACACGTTACAACAAACAATCAGCTGCCATGCGACCAACCATCAAGTTACGTTTTCAGTTTACAAAAAGCGGTGTGAACTCACTCCCCCACGCTTTCTGAGAGTAAGGTTCTGGCAAAACCCGATAATAAAGAAAACATGAAAGAGGAATCCACACCAATAGCATGGTGTGAACTCGCTCAGACAATCATTCATTACTATCAGGATTGAACTGCCAGATTCTACTCCCTGAACGTCACTGTCTGTGCGTGTACACAAGTACTTCTGTCTGTGCGCATTTTTCTGCACACAATATGTCAAAGGCAAAGATATTAATTTTTCATCAACATTCAAACCTTTTGTCTGAAAACTTGTGCAGTCCTCTTTCATTTTCTATTTTTCAAGCAAATATAGGGCAATGTTATGCCAACATAAAGCACATGTTTGATGATAATGCCACAATTATGCCGATAACCGGCAATTAATAATATTACATAATGGACTGAAACTAACGGCATTTTACCTTATAAAAGGGCATCTTTCGGGTATCAAAAGGACGCCTTTCGGCACACAAAAGGTATGCTTTTGGATGGAATGAGAAGAAAAGCCTGTAGGCTGACGTGGCATAAGCCAAATGCATTTATCATAACATGGAAAAGCAATGGAAATATTTTTCATAAAAACTCATCACTCGTCACATCTACGCATAAGTTACTGACAATAAGGTGCTTACGCTGTGATGAGTTACATTTATAACTCATCACATTCAGGGTCAACCTAAATCAGGAAAAGGCACATTAAGCCCCAAACAGCCAAGCGTGATGAGTGATAGAGTCAACTCATCACGCCATATCTCATTGACAATCAGCGTGTTAAACCGCAATGTGACGAGTGATGAGTTTCTTGCAAAAAAATTATATGGCTTATAATAATATAAACAGACTTTTGACATTGCCAGACAAAACGAATAGCCATGCATGTTAGCACCAATATCACAAGCCTACCTATATTACGCAACAAGGGCAAATGCTATATGATGCATTTGCCCTTGCAGGTTAACCCCAATCGGTCATTAGACCGCACATAGCTTTATCAATTTTGTGTATTCATGCTTTCAGCCAGCCTTTTTGTTTCTATTGGCGTCTTTTTGTTCGCTTTTCCTTGACATAGCCCGCTATGCCTGCAAAAAATCCAACCAAAAGCCGCTCAATATAAAGCAAAAATACAGACTGAATCCTAATAACCGATTTGGGGTTAATTGTATATCATGCGCAGACGATGCCGCACAAAGAGCCTGTTCTGTCAGCCAGACTTACTCCCACTCGATTGTCGAAGGCGGCTTTGACGAGATGTCATAGCAAACGCGGTTGACGCCTTTCACCTTATTGATAATCTCGTTAGAAACCTTAGCCATAAAGTCGTAAGGCAGATGTGCCCAGTCGGCTGTCATGGCGTCTGTGCTCGTTACGGCACGCAAAGCCACAGGATGCTCGTAAGTGCGCTCATCGCCCATGACTCCCACGCTGCGTATCGTAGAGAGAAGCACCGTTCCTGCCTGCCAAACCTTGTCGTACAGACATTCGCCGTCTTCACAGATATAGTTGTGCATAGCCTCGATATAGATGTCGTCGGCATCCTGAAGTATGCGCACCTTCTCGCGTGTGATGTCGCCGAGAATACGAACAGCAAGACCCGGTCCGGGGAACGGATGACGCTTGATGAGGCGCTCGGGCATGCCAAGCTCGTAGCCTACGCGGCGCACTTCGTCCTTAAACAGCCACTTCAGCGGCTCGCAGAGCTGCAGATGCATCTCCTCCGGCAGTCCGCCAACGTTGTGATGACTCTTGATAACCATACCTGTTATGCTCAGACTCTCAATGCGGTCAGGATAGATTGTGCCCTGTGCAAGCCACTTGGCATCAGTAATCTTCTTTGCCTCGGCATTGAACACCTCAACAAAGTCGCGGCCTATAATCTTGCGCTTCTGCTCAGGGTCGGTAACGCCTTCAAGATCTTTGAAGAACTTCTCGCTTGCATCAACGCCGATAACGTTGAGTCCGAGTCCCTGATATGCCTCCATAACCTTCTGGAACTCGTTCTTGCGCAACATTCCGTGGTCAACGAAGATACATGTAAGGTTCTTTCCGATGGCACGGTTAAGCAATGTAGCACAAACCGAAGAGTCGACGCCGCCGCTCAGACCGAGAATTACGCGGTCGTTGCCCAGCTGCTCCTTAAGCTCGCTCACCGTAGAGTCAACGAACGAAGCGGGGCTCCACTGCTGCTTGCTTCCGCAAATGTCAACAACGAAGTTCTTCAGCAAGAGCTTGCCCTGTGATGTGTGGAACACCTCGGGGTGGAACTGAACAGCCCACAATGGATTAGTGTCGCTTGCATAAGCGGCATACTTAACGTCGGCTGTTGAAGCAATCACATGGCAGTCGGCCGGTATTGCGGTGATGGTGTCGCCGTGGCTCATCCATACCTGAGAGTTCTCTTCGAAGCCTTTAAACAGAGCATTGTCGGCATCGAATGTCCTCAAGTTGGCACGTCCATACTCGCGTGTGCCGGTCTTTTCAACCTTTCCGCCGTTAGAGTTGGCAATAAACTGCGCTCCGTAGCAGATGCCGAGCACCGGATATTTGCCTACAAACTGACTGAGGTCTACCTTGAAAGCCTCTTCATCATGAACAGAATAAGGCGATCCGCTCAGAATCACACCGATAACGTCGCTGTCGTCTTTCGGAAACTTGTTGTAAGGCAAGATTTCGCAAAACGTGTCGAGCTCACGCACTCTACGGCCTATCAGCTGTGTGGTTTGTGAACCAAAATCGAGAATAATAATTTTCTGTTGCATATTATTATAATTGGTTTATAAAATTTTCTGCTTCTGCAAGTGTGTCAAGTTTTCCTACGTCCATAAGCCTCAGGTCGGTCTTGTCGTATCCTTTTATCACCACCTTGTCGCACACTTTAAGATAAAAGTCTATTATGCCGAACTTGTCGGGGAATTCGTCCATAAGGCCGAACATAGACGGCGAGATGACATGTATGCCCGAGAACGCAAGCATGCGGCAGTCGGCAACATTCAGATCAGGGTACGGACTTCTTACCTCGCCCGTCTCAATGTTTGTCCATCCTTTCAGCCTCATGTCGTCGTCAAAGAGCAGATAGCGCTTAGTCTTGCGGCTGCTTACCACGAGCGTCGCGGCACTGTCGCCGTGCATGGCGTAGAGGTGAGCAAGATCTACATTGCTCAATATGTCAACATTGTGTATCAGCACAGGTTTGTCGCTGTCGAACAGCGGCGCGGCTTTCTTTATGCCTCCGCCCGTGTCGAGCAGCTTGTCTGTCTCATCAGACACCCAGATGTCTGTGCCGAAGTTATCGTTGTCTTTAAGATAACCGACAATCTGCGACGCAAAATGATGAACGTTAACCACAATGCGGTCGGCTCCGGCATCTTTCAGCTTTTCAATAACGCGCTCTATCAGCGGCTTGCCACCTACCTTTACAAGTGCCTTCGGCATTGTGTCGGTAAGCGGTTTGAGCCTTGTGCCCAGTCCGGCTGCAAATATCATAGCCTGCATCTTCAGCATATTTTTTGAGTTTTTATTTCATTTCAACGCCTCAAGCGTCTGTGTTATGTTTTGTTCTCTGTGAATGATGTGTACCTCTATGCCGAACTTCTTGTTGATATGTTCTGCCAGATGCTGTGCCGAATAGACGCTGCGGTGCTGTCCGCCCGTACATCCGAAACAGAACATCAGGCTCGTGAATCCGCGCTGGATATAGCGGCGCACATGAGCATCAGCAAGTTTATAAACGCTGTCGAGGAATGTCAGTATCTCTCCGTCGTCCTCAAGGAAACGTATAACAGGTTCGTCAAGTCCCGTAAGTTTCTTGTACGGCTCATACCGCCCGGGATTATGGGTGCTGCGGCAGTCGAACACATAACCACCGCCGTTGCCCGACTCATCTTCAGGTATTCCCTTGTGATAAGAGAAACTGTAGACGCGTACCACAAGCGGACCTTTGTTGTCATATTTTGAGAATGTAGCCGGACCATCTGAAGGATGTGCCGCGAACACCTTGCTGTCTGTTATCTTAAACCCGTCTGCACGGCTCAATGCCGGCTCTTCGAGAGTTGCAAAACGCGGAAGCTCCGTGAGCCTCTTCAGCACATCCATAAGATATGGATATGTAAACACGTTAAGCTTAAGCAGCTCGCGCAGGTTCTGCATTGCAGGCGGTATGCTGTCAATGAAATGCTTCTTGCGCTCAAAGAATCCTCTGAAGCCGTATGCACCAAGCACCTGAAGCGTACGGAAAAGCACGAACAGGCTAAGACGCTCGGCAAAGTGTCTTACAGAAGGCACTTCGGTATAATTTTTCAGAGAATTATAATATTCGTATATCAGCTCGCGGCGCAGCTTATGAGGGTATTTTGCCGAAGCCTGCCACAGGAATGAGGCAAGATCGTAATAGAATGGTCCCTTGCGTCCGCCCTGATAGTCGATAAAATATGGACGTCCTGAAGCGTCGAGCATTATGTTGCGTGCCTGAAAGTCGCGATACATGAAGCTGTCTGTCTTTTCTGCAACGAGGTCTTTTGCAAAAAGCCTGAAGTTGGCTTCAAGCTTAAGCTCGTGGAAATCGAGCTCGGCAGGCTTTAAGAAACAATACTTAAAATAATTAAGGTCGAAGAGCACGCTGTTCTCGTCAAACTCCGGCTGCGGATAACAGTTAGACCAGTCGAGGCCGCGGGCGCCGCGTATCTGTATGTTCGGCAGTTCCTTTATCGTGTTTATCAGCAACTGCTTCTCCTTTTGGTTGTATCGTCCTCCGGCTTCGCGTCCGCCGCTTATTGCACTGAACAGCGACACACGTCCGAGGTCTTCCTGCAGATATCTCAGCTCATCGTCTGACACTGACAATATACGGGGTACGGGCAGCTGGCGCTTGCGGAAATGGCCCGAAAGATATATAAAAGCGTGATTCTCGTCGCGGCTTGTGCCTATTGCACCTATCACCGAACTGCCGTCGTCGCCTGTCATTCTGTAATATTCGCGGTTACTTCCGGCCTGCGGCAGCTTCTCTGTGCTCACCGGCTCAGAGCCGTGCCATTGTCTATATAGTTCTATAAGTTTCTGCATGACGTCAAAACATTTTATCATCCTTCTTGCCCCGTTTCTTTCCGATAAACTCGGCCAGGACAAAATCCAGCACCATGAGCAGCAGTATTATGCCAAGAGACATCAGCCACGACTCCGTAATATACATCAGTCCGGCAGAAAGTACGATGAAAATAAGCCACTGCGACTTCTTTATTTTAAAATCCTTAATGTCCATAAAGTATTTTTCTTGACTCGAAACTAACCCGGCCATCAGCTTATGCCAAACTAATCTACAGGGCTGAAAGTGCATCAGGACATCGGTCCGCCCAACGGCGAAAACTTGCCCGACAACCATCACGCAGCCTCAACAAACGGGGCTAAGATGCTATAGCCGAATAACATTCGGTGCAAAGATAAGCAAAATCAAAGACAATATGAAATAAAGGTGTTTATTTTTGACAAACGTAAGGACATAAAAAAAATCGCATGTCCTCACGACAAGCGATTTTCAAAAAACAAACTACTTAAAAACTAATCTACTAAAACAAATCAAAAAAATATCTACTTTAGGATCTTTATCCATAACGTATCTATCTGTTGACATGCAAATATAGACATTTTATAATTCGTGACAAAACATTTTTCAAAAAAAATTGCGCAAAAAAACATCTATACCGCAAAAAAAAGAGGCTGCCCGTTAAGCAGCCTCCCATTTTGTTATTTGTAGTTTACAAATTACATCATTCCGCCCATTCCGGGAGCGCCCATAGGCATCTGAGGCTTATCCTCAGGTTTGTCAACGATCAGGCACTCTGTTGTGAGGAACATGCCTGCTATTGAAGCTGCGTTCTCAAGAGCTACGCGGGCAACCTTGGCAGGATCGATGACACCGGCCTTACGCATATCCTCATAAACATCTGTACGTGCGTTGTAACCGAAGTCGCCTTCGCCTTCCTTAACCTTCTGAACAACAACAGCACCTTCGCCGCCTGCGTTGGCAACAATCTGACGGAGAGGCTCCTCGATTGCACGCTCAACGATGTTGATACCAGTCTGCTCGTCTGCGTTGTCACCCTTCAGGTTCTTCAGACCTTCAAGAGCGCGGATGTATGTTGTACCACCTCCGGCAACGACACCTTCCTCGATAGCTGCACGTGTAGCGCAGAGAGCATCGTCAACGCGGTCTTTCTTCTCTTTCATCTCAACCTCGCTGTTTGCACCAACGTAGAGCACTGCCACACCACCGGCCAACTTAGCCAGACGCTCCTGCAGTTTCTCTTTGTCGTAGCTGCTTGTTGTGTTTGCTATCTCATTCTTTATCTGAGCAACGCGGTCAGCTATGAGCTGCTTCTCGCCAGCACCGTTTACGATAGTTGTGTTGTCCTTAGAAACTACGATCTTGTCGCAAGTACCAAGCATCTCGAGTGTAGCCTGCTCAAGCTTCAAGCCCTTGTCCTCGCTGATTACGAGTCCGCCTGTCAGTACGGCGATATCCTCGAGCATAGCCTTGCGGCGGTCGCCAAAGCCAGGAGCCTTAACAGCACAAATCTTCAGGTTGCTGCGCAGACGGTTTACAACCAATGTTGTAAGAGCCTCTGAGTCAACATCTTCTGCAATAACGAGCAACGGACGTCCGCTCTCAGCTGCAGGCTGCAGGATAGGCAAGAAATCTTTCAGGTTGCTGATCTTCTTGTCGTAGATAAGGATGTAAGGATTCTCCATTACACACTCCATCTTGTCAGCGTCTGTTACGAAATATCCGCTCAGATAACCACGGTCGAACTGCATACCCTCAACAACACCGATGTGTGTGTCGCGGCTCTTGCTCTCCTCGATAGTGATAACGCCGTCCTTAGAAACCTTGCGCATAGCGTCAGCCAGCAGTTTACCTATTTCAGGATCGTTGTTTGCGCTGACAGTAGCAACCTGCTCAATCTTGTCATAGTTGTCGTCAACCTTCTCAGCGTTGTTCTTGATATATTCAACAACGGCAGCAACGGCCTTGTCGATACCACGCTTCAGGTCCATCGGGTTTGCACCTGCTGTAACGTTCTTCAGTCCTTCAGTAACAATAGCCTGTGTAAGGATAGTTGCTGTTGTTGTACCGTCACCTGCATCGTCGCCAGTCTTGCTTGCAACGCTCTTAACAAGCTGTGCGCCTGTGTTCTCAAAGCGGTCCTCAAGCTCAACTTCCTTTGCTACGGTTACACCGTCTTTTGTTATCTGCGGAGCACCGAATTTTTTCTCAATAACAACGTTGCGGCCTTTAGGACCGAGTGTCACTTTCACTGCATTTGCCAACTGGTCAACGCCTCTCTTCAAGAGTTCGCGGGCGTCTGTATCGAATTTTATTTCTTTAGCCATGATGATTTTATTTTTATATGAAGGCCACATTTATGGCACATTGTCCGTAGTCATAATGCCTACCTGCGTGCCGGCGGCCTCATAGGGTTGTTTTTAAATTATTGATCTGAATATATTATTTTACTATAACAGCGAGAACGTCGCTCTGGCGCATCATAAGATACTTAACGCCGTCATACTCAAGCTCTGTGCCTGAATATTTGCCGTAAAGAACCTCATCACCTTCTTTAAGAATCATTTCCTCATCCTTAGTGCCTGTGCCAGCAGCAACGATAGTGCCGTGCAAAGGTTTTTCTTTTGCTGTATCAGGAATAATGATACCACCGATTTTCTCTTCTGCCGGTGCAGGAAGTACCAGCACTCTGTCTGCTAATGGTTTAATGTTCATAATCTTTATATTTAAACTGTTATTTATACGTTTTATATTACCGATGCTTTGAGCATCCGCAAACACAATAGCGAAAAGCGTGCCAAAAGCCAAAATGTCAGTCTTTGGTTGTCAGTGTATGACAAACGTGTCAGTCATAACACATTGATGACACACTGCCAAGATAGTCACAAAAAAGAGACAATCCCATATGTCCTTATATATAAATATGTATAACGTGCTTTAAAATGACGCTACACGGAAGGCGCAGCCATTCGAAAAAAGACAAATGTATTTTGCCGTCAATACCACAGCGATAATCTCTGAATACATCTTTATGCACACGATATTTTCAACTTATGCCGTTTCTGACTTATATCCAGCTACAAGACATGCAGTCTGACGAATATTCAAAATGCTTGAATTATAGTCTAACAGGCGACATTATGACATAAAGAAAATGTCAGTAAAATTTAATGAAATAGAAATTCAGGCGGCACATACAGGCATCAAAACGGCAACAAAACAAGGATTTCACAGCAAAAGACATGCACTTGTATTTCAAAAGCTGGTCTTTTACATTGCCAAAGCTATGCTTTTACAACACAAAACACACTTATTCATAAGGCCGAAAAGCCTTAATTTACGGCAGTTTTAAGACAAAATCAATGCACATTTATCGGAAATCTCTCATAACACAAAGCTATTCAAGACATTACGAATGCACACAAAAAGCCGTAATTTTCAGCCGAAAATATTTTATCTTTTTGAACAACGCGATTCTGTGAGGTTATAAAAAATCAACATGTAAGCAATTTCGGTTAACTACTTACATGTTGTATTTCAACATAACGAAATAAAAACAGACGTCATTTCTGCTTTTTCCCGTTTATAACAAGATTCTTTATCTTGGTATTTTCTATCACGCTTTTATTAAAAGAATTGGCGCTGTCAGTGATATTGCAGTTGACAAACGAGAAGTCTGTCAGCCGATATTTGTCTGACGTTCCTACGTCAAAAAAGTTGTCACACGTAGCGTCAACATTGCTTACAGATATATTGTTGCAAACAGACATCGGCATGTCGTCGCGCTGTTCGGGCTTATAGAATTGCGTCCAAGGGCGAATGACAAGGAAACTTCCGCAACGTCCGCTCAACTTTTCAAGGCTTACATACTCATAATGTTGCGGCGTGTCGGGGCGCATCTTCAGCCACAGCACACGGTTGGCATCGTTGAATGTGCAGCGTCGCATAACGATGTTGCGGTTGTGCAGGCTCTCGCTGCCGAGCGTCAGGCAGCCGTGCACCTTGCCATAAGTGCAGTCCTGCACGATGACGTTATGGTTAGGACCATTGTCAGGGTCTTTATCGGCAAACGTTCCCTTGCCTCCCTTCAACACTACGGCATCGTCGTTGACGCTCATATAGCATCCGCTTATCAGTATGTCATGACAGTTGTCTATGTCAACGGCGTCGCTGCTTGGCGCCTTTACGCCCGAAGTAGGCGCAAAGATATAGCATCCGATGTATTTAACATGGTGACAGCGGTAAAGATGATTAGTCCAAAACGCACTGTTTATCAGTCTTACGTCCTGCACTTGAACGTTAGTGCAATGCGACAGATATACAAGACGCGGACGCAGAGCCTCAAGATTGGTGCAGTCGGGATTAAACTTCCGCCTGATCCAAAACTCCTCCCAGAAGCGCAGTCCGTTGCCGTTTATCGTTCCCGGGCCAGTGATGGTGAAGCCATCTAATCCATCGGCGTTTATCAGAGCTGCAAAATAGTTGAGCGTCTGCCCCTCCATTCGGGTCTTGACAAGCGGATAATATTTTATTGCATCAACGCCTTTAATCACTCCGCCACGGCAAATATGCAGATGGGTGCCTTGTCTGAAAAACAGCGAACCACTGAGAAACGTACCTTCGGGCACCACTATCACTCCCCCGCCCTCTGCCGCTGCAAGGTCGATGACGCGCTGTATTGCCTCTGTCTGCAACAGAGTCGAGTCGTTTTTCACGCCATAGGACGTGATGACATACTTGCGTCCGAGTGTATCAATGTCTATACGCGACGTATCGTTAAACCATGCCGGAATGTCCGTTCCGTCGGGAAAGCTGTCGCCCGAGGCTCCTGCGCTGACCGTAAAGGCCATAAGGGCAAGCACTACAGTCAATATCTGCTGAAAAAACTTCATGAATAATTATAACTTCTTGTTGGTTACATTCATCCTACGCCACAGCCTGCGCGGTATCAGCCGCCAGAAGAACACGAGAATGCTGTAGCGCCAGTCGATAATCTTAACATGCCTGTGGGCCGTTACGGCCTTCACTATCTCACGTGCAACGTACGTCTTGTCCATCAGCATAGGATAGCTGCCGCAGCCCGACAGCAGCGGGGTGTCGACAAATCCCGGCCTGATGTCAGTAAATCTTATATGCAGACGACGCATGTTGGACAACTGTTCGAGCGCCTGGATGTACGTGTTCTGATATGCCTTCGACGCGCTGTACGACGGCGCCGCGCCAAGTCCCTTTGTGCCGGCTATTGAAGACACCACGGCTATGTCGCCGCCAAGATTGTCAGCCATATAGTTAAACATCGTGTCGACCATCTGCGTAAACCCGAACACGTTGACGCCAACCGTGTCAAGCTCGGTGTCTGCGTCAAGCCGCGGATTCTGATGTCCTACGCCTGAGCAGTATACAAAAAGATTCACTCCGCCCATACGCCCTACAAGGTCGAGCAGCCTGCGCGGCGCCTCCTTGTCGGTAACGTCCATGGCGCACACCTCCACCATGGCAGGATTAAGCTCTTTAATCTCGAGCAACTTGTCTTCACGCCTTGCGGCAATGCCGATAATCCAGCCTTCTGCCAGCAATATCTTGCTAACTTCGCGCCCTATGCCCGAAGAAGCACCTATAATAACAGCTCGTTTCATCAGTGCGAAAATAATAATATTTGACGATTCTGTCAAACTTTGCATACGTTTTCAGACAAAATAAAATAAAATTGCTTATATTTGCAGTTGGTAAGTGGCAATGCGGCACACGGCGCAACATATTCCGCCATGGAGCATGCCTCACGACATTGAATAAAAACATTTTTCTGAAATTTTTAAACGTAAAGCATATTTTATGAAGGACTTTTTTAAATACATGGCCGCCACGGTTGTCGGCTTGATTGTTTTCACCCTGCTAACAGGCGTGCTCGGAGTGATGTGTATCGCAGGCATGATTGCCTCTGAAAGTTCAGCAAAGGACGTGAGCGACAACACGGTAATGGTGCTCAACCTGTCGGGAGTGCTCAACGAACGCTCTGAAGAAAGCATCATGGACCAGCTGAGCGGAAGTACGGTTGGGAACATGGGACTCGACGACATACTCGATGCCATTAAAAAAGCCAAGAACAACGACAAGATTAAAGGTATATATATTGAGGCAGGAATGTTTGGTGCCGACTCTTACGCGTCGATGCAGGCCATACGCAACGCGCTGAAAGACTTCAAGAAGAGCGGAAAATGGATTGTGGCTTACGGCGACGTATACACACAGGGCACCTACTATATCGCATCGGTTGCCGACAAGATATTCCTGAATCCGAGCGGACAGATAGACTGGCACGGTCTGGCTTCGCAGCCGATATTCCTGAAAGACATGCTGGCAAAGTTTGGCGTGAAGATGCAGCTGGCTAAAGTGGGCACATACAAGAGCGCTCCCGAAATGTTCACTGCCGACAAGATGAGCGACGCCAACCGCGAACAGGTTACGGCTTATATTAGCGGAATATGGCAGACCATCTGCAAAGATGTGTCTGAAAGCAGAAAGATCAGCGTCGATTCGCTTAACGCCTATGCCGACAGACTGATAACCTTCGACGATCCGAAAGAGTTTGTCAAGCGCAAGATGGTGGACAAGCTTATATACACTGACGGCATAAAGGCCGAAATAAACAAGCTCATGAAAAAGGATGCCGACGACAACATCAACACGGCAGGACTGGCAGAGATGAAACTTCTGACTGACAACAGCAGCAAAGGAGACGAGATTGCTGTATACTATGCTTACGGAAACATTGTTGACAGCGAGGAGACAGGCATGATGAGCCAAGGCCACAACATCGTGGGCAAGAAGGTTTGCGAAGACCTCCAGGCTCTGGCCGACGACGATAACGTAAAGGCCGTGGTGCTGCGCATCAACTCGGGAGGCGGAAGCGCTTATGCCTCAGAACAGATATGGCATTATGTTGAAATGCTGAAAAAGAAGAAACCCGTGGTTGTGTCTATGGGCGGCATGGCTGCATCGGGCGGCTACTATATCAGCAGCGGCGCCAACTGGATTGTGGCTGAGCCCACAACGCTGACCGGCAGCATCGGCATATTCGGCATGTTCCCCGACTTCAGCGGACTGCTCACGCAGAAACTCGGCGTTAAGTTCGACGAGGTGAAGACCAACAAGAACAGCGGTCTGGGCACACCTGCACGTCCTTTCAACGAAGAGGAGATGGCATACATCGAGAACTATATCGACCGCGGCTACAAGCTGTTCCGCTCACGTGTGGCAGAAGGCCGCAAGCTGAGCATTGCACAGGTAGAGAAAGTGGCTCAGGGCCATGTATGGCTCGGACAAGATGCATACAAGCATAAACTGGTAGACCAGCTCGGAGGTCTCAACGAGGCTGTGGCAAAGGCTGCAAGTCTGGCTAACCTGAAGGAATATCACACGGCTCCTTATCCCGGAAAGAGCGACTGGATGGAGCAACTGCTCAACAAGGCTTCGCAGGGCAGCTACATCGACAATCAGCTGCGCCTCACCCTTGGCGAATACTACGAGCCGTTCATGCTCATCAGAAGCATGAACAGGCAGAACGCCGTGCAGGCACGTGTGCCGTTCATACTTAACATCAGATAAACAAAGCAGGCGCCCACAGGCACAGCTGCCGGCACGCCTGCTGCATATAACGACAAACAATATAATGAATTCAGTAAAGGAATGGAAGGCGACTTTATAAAGATAAACGAATGGATGCTTCCGCTGAGCTGGCTCTACGGCCTGGGCGTAAGGCTGCGCAACCAGCTTTTTGAGCTCGGCATTCTTAAAAGCCGCAGCTTCGACATTCCGGTAATATCGGTAGGAAACATCACCGTGGGCGGTTCAGGCAAGACGCCCCACGTGGAATATCTCATCCGCCTGCTCAAAGACAAGGGCAAGGTGGCCGTGCTGAGCCGCGGATACAAGCGCAAGAGCAAGGGCTACGTGCTGGCTAAGGACGACACTGAGATGAGAAAGATTGGCGACGAGCCCTACCAGATGAAGCAGAAATTCAAGGACATATACGTGGCTGTAGACAAAAACAGATGTCACGGCATTGACCGCATAACCGGCGACGAAGAGACGAAAGACACCGACGTGATACTGCTCGACGACGCCTTTCAGCACAGATATGTCAAACCGGGAATCAACATTCTGCTCGTTGACTATCACAGGCTCATCATCTACGACAAGCTGCTGCCTGCCGGCCGACTGCGCGAACCGCTAAGCGGAAAGGCAAGGGCCGACATCGTTATTATAACAAAATGCCCCAAGGACCTAAAGCCCATGGAGTATCGCGTGATAATAAAGGCTATGAATCTGTTTCCGTATCAGCAACTGTTCTTCTCCACTCTCGAGTATGAAGACCTTAAGGCCGTGTTCGGCAGCAGGACAAAGACGCTCGACAGCATCAGAAAGAATAAGGAGAACGTGTTGCTGCTCACAGGCATAGCGTCGCCAAAACAGATGATTTACGACCTGAAGCCTTACGCCGGCAACGTTGTGCCGCTGACATTCGGCGACCACCATCAGTTTACCGGAAGGGACATTGAACGGATAAACGAGGCGTTCGACAAGATGCCGTCGCCCAAAATAATAATCACTACAGAAAAAGACAACTCGAGACTGGCCGGAATGGACGGACTTTCTGAAGAGGTAAGGCAAAATCTATACATGCTGCCCATAAGAATAAAGTTCATGCTCGGTCAGGAAGAGGAATTTAACGAAAAAATAATTGGTTATGTACGAAAAAATTCAAGAAACAGCATCCTGGCTAAAGCAAAGGATGACAACAAGCCCAAAAACGGCAATAATTCTGGGAACAGGCCTAGGACAATTAGCTTCAGAAATCACTGACAGCTACGAGTTTCCGTATTCTGAAATACCTAACTTCCCCGTTTCTACAGTAGAGGGACACGCCGGCAAACTGATTTTCGGCAAGCTCGGCAACGTTGACATAATGGCTATGGAAGGACGCTTCCACTATTATGAAGGCTACAACATGAAGGAAGTTACGTTCCCGATACGCATAATGTACGAACTCGGCATAAAGACTCTCTTTGTAAGCAACGCATCGGGAGGCATGAACCCTGAGTTCAAGATCGGCGACCTGATGATAATCACAGACCACATCAACTTCTTCCCGGAGCATCCGCTGCGCGGAAAGAACTTCCCCACAGGCCCGCGCTTCCCGGATATGCACGAGACTTACGACAAGAAGCTCATAGCAGAGGCAGACGCCATTGCTGCCGAAAAGGGCATACGCGTGGTTCACGGCGTTTATGTGGGCGTGCAGGGTCCTACGTTTGAGACTCCGGCAGAATATAAGATGTATCACCGCCTTGGCGGAGACGCCGTAGGCATGAGCACGGTGCCTGAAGTTATCGTGGCACATCACTGCGGAATAAAGACATTCGGTATAAGCATCATCACCGACCTCGGACTCGAGGACACACCGGTTGAGGTAAGCCATGAGGAGGTGCAGATTGCAGCCAACAAGGCTCAGCCACTGATGACCGAAATAATGAGAGAGATGATCAACCGTGCATAACCTGTGCCGGCCGGATTATAGGATACAAGGAGTTAAGAATGTTGCCTCAAGGCGTATTCTTAGCTCCTTAAATCGAAATATAACAAAGAAAAAACTAAAAGCAGAATGACAGACATTGCGAAACTTGGCGAATTCGGACTTATCCGTCACCTCACAGACGGACATGCCCCCAAAAACGAATCGACAATATACGGCGTAGGCGACGACTGCGCCGTGATGCACTATCCCGACAAGGAAGTGCTCGTTACGACAGACATGCTTATGGAAGGCGTCCACTTCGACCTTACATACATCGACCTGCAGCACCTTGGCTACAAGTCGGCAATGGTGAACATAAGCGACATATTCGCCATGAACGGCACACCGCGCCAGCTCATTGTAAGCATTGCGCTGAGCAAACGCTTCACAGTTGAGGACATGGAGATGTTCTACAGCGGCCTGCGCATGGCCTGCGAAAAATGGAACGTAGACATTGTGGGCGGCGACACGACGTCGTCGTACACCGGACTGGCCATAAGCATAACGTGCATCGGCGAATGTGCAAAGGAGGACATCGTATACAGAAACGGCGCTAAGGACACCGACCTGATATGCGTCAGCGGCGACCTCGGGGCGGCATACATGGGACTGCAACTGCTAGAGCGCGAAAAGAGCGTCTACTATCAGCAGGTGAACGAGGCAAGGAAGAAGAACGACAAGCGTGCGCTCGAAGAGCTTGCCCACTTCCAGCCTGACTTTGCCGGAAAGGAATATCTGCTGCAGCGCCAGCTAAAGCCGGAGGCAAGGGGCGACATTCTGCAAGCACTGCGCGAGCGCAACATACACCCCACAGCCATGATGGACATAAGCGACGGACTGAGCAGCGAACTGCTGCACATCTGCAACCAGAGCAACTGCGGGTGCCGAATTTACGAAAAGAACATCCCCATTGACTATCAGACGGCTGTGATGGCTGAGGAGATGAACATGAACGTAACTACGTGTGCGCTCAACGGCGGCGAAGACTACGAGCTGCTGTTCACCGTGCCCATAGGCGACCATGAGAAGATTGAGGACATGAAAGACGTGAAGCTCATAGGGCATATCACAAAGAAAGAACTGGGCCACATGCTAGTAAGCCGCGACAACAACGAGTTTGAGCTGAAAGCTCAGGGCTGGAATCCATTAAAAGACTAAGACAATAAATTATTCATCATACAGGAATGTTCAGGCTGCCGGCAGTCTGAACATTTTTTGTTAAAACAGTTACTACTGAAGACTAACACAAAAGCTAAGATCAGTGATGGCATCTAATTACATAACCAGCATGCTCCATCACGTTAAGCCCCAGCAGAAGGCATCAAATAGCTTTTCGAAAGGCATGCTTTTACATGACAAAACAAGGCCTTTCATGATGCAAAAGATATGCTTTCAGACGGATATAGACACGCATCCGACACAAAGCAAAAAGAAAGATGAAAAGAAATCCATAACGGAATGAATGAACAAAAAAAGTTTTCCGAAGAAACTCATCACTCGTCACAACACGGCATAAAGCACTGCCAATCAAAGCATTATGGCGTGACGAGTTGTCGTGCAAACTCATCACATCAGGCATAAATCAACCAAAATCAGGACAAAAAAGAACGGCTAAATCTTTGTGTGATGAGTTTGCACGACAACTCATCACACCGCAAGCAACTGGATATCAACAAATTACATGCGAATGTGACGAGTGATGAGTTTCTACAAAAAACTTTTCAGCCAATAAAGACAAAAAAGATTGGCTGAAAAATTGATAAAGCTATGTGCAGTATAATGACGGATTGGGGTTAAATATGAACGGAAAGTAACAATAAAAAGATGCAAAAAACGTTATATCAGAAAAAACATAATAACATGAAAAAACTGGTAATAATAATGCTCGTGCTGTTGACGATGACACAAAACTCAACAGCACAAACAGCAGGAGGCGAAACAAAGATTTTCCCTATGTTCGGACTCACCTTGTCTAAGATGAACAACGACATAATCCTCACTGACGCAGGAAACGGACAGGGCGATGAGCTTAAGCCAAAATATAAATTTGGCATAACGGCAGGAGCCGAGGTAAGACACAGATTTAAAAACAACGACTTTGGCTTCAGCGCAGGTCTGCTCTACGCGATGTACGGCACCAAATATTCAGACTATACTTATAGCAATGAGCAATACTATAACAAGATAACCGATTCGAAGCAGACACTCCACTATCTCACAATACCCGTAATGGCCATCTGCTATTTCGGCAACAGCGGCTTCTCGATAAAAGCCGGAGTGCAGGCGGGATACCTTCTGTCGGCAAAAGGAAGCGGTGACTACGAGAACGGAACTATTGAAAACGGCCAATATATACCTGACACGGAACAATCAGGAGAGGCAAACAACACCACAACCGGAATATTCAAACGCTTCGACATCGGCATCCCTGTAGGAGTTGCTTACGAATACAACAATATCAGCATCGACCTGAGATACTTGTTCGGCCTGAAAAACCCATATAAATATTACGTCGATAACATACGCAACCGCAGTTTCTCGCTGACAGTAGGCTATGGTTTCACTTTATAATACAGAAAAAGTGCAGCTAAACAAATAAAATCATCACACAGCGCACAACTACTTTAATGCAATAAATACGCAAAATAAAACATGCATAAAGGTGTATTCTGCACAATTATGCATGTTTTATTCGTTTTTATAAGCTAATTTCCAAAAATAAGTTAAAAAGAGTACTTTTATCACGTAATGAATCTTTTATTTTAAAACTTTTGCGTACCTTTGCATCGCAAAAAAGAACAACGATGGTGCCATAGCTCAGTTGGTAGAGCAAAGGACTGAAAATCCTTGTGTCCCCGGTTCGATTCCTGGTGGTACCACTCTCAACAAACAGAATCCTGATTTCGAAACGAAATCAGGATTTTTTGTTTTCATCAAACACACAAAAAGCAGCAATAACAAATGCATAAGCCCATGCCCGGCAATGTAATTATGCAATGAAAGACCAACAAAATACATTGCACAAACAGCAGATACAAATCACATTTTACATAACTAAATCATTAAAATCATCGTTCTTTGCGGACAATAAGCCGCAAAATATGCGGTTAATTGTCCGCAAAACTGTATATTTGCAAAAAACAATTCTGCCTATGTATATATATGAACATAAAGAATGGCCCCACTTTTCGTGGAACAAAGAACGTGTTGGCGAGGAACTAAACAAAGTTCACAAGGCTGTGGGCTATCTGATGGGGCGTCTTAGCCTAATAGGCTTTAACGACAAGATGTCTGCCGTGGTGGAATCAATCTCCCATGACATCATTGCATCATCAGAAATTGAAGGAGTAGAATTGAACAGCGAGCAGGTGCGCTCATCGGTAGCCCGCAAACTTGGAGTACAAATACAGAATTCTACAGAATCTTCCCGCTATATAGACGGAGTAGTTGAAATGGCACTTGATGCGACCGTTAATTTCAACAAGCCTTTAACCAACGAAAGACTCTTCGGCTGGCATAACAGCCTGTTCCCGACAGGCTGGAGCGGCCCTACAAAAATAGACGTGGCAAAATATCGAAGCGGAGAAATGAAAGTTATATCAGGAATGTTCGGCCGTGAAAAGGTGCATTATATTGCACCTGCTCCTGAAAAAATAAGCGATGAGATGAATTTGTTTCTTGAATGGTTCAATTCAGATACCCATAACGGCTATGTAAAATCGGCAATAGCCCATTTATGGTTTGTATGCATCCATCCCTTCGATGACGGAAACGGACGAATCGGGCGAGCCATTGCTGATATGGCACTTTCACAAGCAGAAGACTCAAAAATGCGTTTTTTCAGCATATCGCATCAAATCAACAAAGACAAAAAACAATATTATGACATACTGGAGGAAACACAAAAAGGAAATTGTGACATTACAGAATGGATTGTCTGGTATCTTGACTGCCTGCTCCGTTCTGTCGAGCAATCTGATGAAACGTTGTCGAAAGTCCTAAATAAGGCAATATTCTGGCAAAACCATGCCGAAACCATTCTGTCTGAAAGACAACGTGAAGTTCTTAATATGTATTTAGACGGTTACCCTAGTAAACTGACAACCAAGAACTGGGCAAAGCGTGTAAAGGTATCGCCTGATACGGCAGCGCGCGATATTAAAGATTTGATAGAGAAAGGCATTCTGATTCCACAGCAGGGCCGTGTTCGCGACGTATTTTATGGAATACGGTGCAGCGACTCTATACTTGTCATCCCTATGCCTGAAGATTTATGATTATTATTTATCCTGCATTTTTACAAAATACACAAAACATGGCAAAAATTCTAAGTGTTGACAATCTGCTAAAAATGCCTCTGGTTATCCCTAATTATCAAAGGCCATATAAGTGGACAACGCAAAACATAGACGCATTACTGAATGATATTTCAGATGCAATAACTGATTACCAAAAATACAATTTTAAATTTAAATACCGAGTTGGAACTATAATCTTACACGATAAATCAAGCGGGCTAAGCTACGACATCGTTGACGGACAGCAAAGAATAATATCTTTGTCCTTAATAAGAAAATGTATTGATAGCAATTTTTCATGCGACATATTCAATATTTCATTGAAATAATATATATATATCATTTATTCTATATTTTAGTATATCTTTGCAGAAAAAATAGTTATGTCAGAAATAATATATGCAATAATTAAAGAAGACGAAAAATCTAAATTACATAAGATTTCAATATCTACAAATTCCCAAAGAACAATTTCTGATGAAGAATTATGTAAATTTCATAATTATGCAACAAACTTGTATAGTGCATATTGTAGTTGTCTTCCAAAAGTGTCTGTTGAACAAAGTATACCAAATTCAGATCTTCGGTATGAAGCTATACTATTTGAAGATGCCATAGATCAATTAAAAAATAAATATAAAGATAAACTTATTGCTTATTCTCATCGTTATGGAGGATGGACGACATTTGAATGGGCTTTTAATAAAGACATTAAATTCATTATTAATACTAATTTCGGTTTTGGAACAAATAGCTATTTTCAACAATCCATATACTATAAAGGAGTTAAATTAGCACCTTATTCAAATTTGATTACATATCGGTATGCCAATTTTAGAACAATTACATCTCACACATATGAATATAACTTAGAATATAATGAATGGAATCATTTGATAAATGACTCTATTGATTTCTACAATGCTATTGTTGAGCAGAATGACAATTACATCTTTCATTGGATTATAGAACACCTTGAAAAAATGGTAACTGAACTTGAAAAATACATTAATGCCTCATATTGTTATTTCGATAATATAATTAGAGAAAACAATTATTCTGGAGTGTATTTTCATAAATCAACAGAACTTGTAGAAGGCGACGAATTTTGGATTGCAAAAAGTAATAAGATCTCAGAAGCTCTATTATTTATTGATAATATAAAAGAATTGCCAACCCAAGTAAATCCATCGAAATACATTACTAGAATTCGTAATTTAAACAAAACATTCTTACCTAAATTAATTATGAAAATTAATGAATTAGAAACGGAAAACAATGTTTTAGAGGAACAAGTTAAAATAATTTCAACTAAAATGCCATTATCACTATATATAAAACTTTATGATAAATACTATTATTCTAAATCTTGGTATCTAAATGATAATAAATTTAAAATGATTATATTCTTAATGAGAATGTTACGACGTAAATCAAATATCTCTACCGCTAATATAAAAAAAGAAATAAATATTTTAAATAAACAAATAGAATTGCGGAATAAACTAAATGAAAAATTAAGTCACGTAAAATCAGTTATGAGTCATCTGGTCACAGATAGAAATAAAATTAATGATTTTTTTACTCCTTTAAAAAATAGCGAAGATTAAATATTATTTTTCTTTTCATCATATAGCTATAGTTATTGAAAGATTTTCGATATATATACCTTTATAAACAAAAGAGAATGTATCTAATCGGGCATTCTCTTTTTATTTATATACTAAATTGTTATATTGAGCAATCCACTCACCACCAAATAAATAATCATAACAAAATATTTTCTCAATCTAGAAAATTAAATTATAACGAAAGTTAAAACAACAGCCTTTACACAATAAATATATTAACTTATATTCACTTTTACCTCATAAAACCAAGCTAAAATAATCGTTTTTTACTGCTAAAACGGCTGCTTTTGATGCGAAAAGTGATGGGTAACGCATCGTAAATGGGCCACTTTTGAGTGGTAAACGGCCGAGTAATGTTTTTTAACTATTGATATTTTGGATGTATTTTTACGTAAACATCTGTAGGACAACGACTTAACAGAAATGGGCAAAATATGGCGATTTTCAAGGCAAAAAGTGGATTGAGGACAGACATCGCCATTCTGAGAGCGTCAAACGGACGGAAAATGTCATAAATGTTTACAAGCTCCGTTTGCTTTATTTATCAAAAACACCAAACGCAGAACATGACAGGAAATGTATTTTTCGACGTTACCAAGCCACAATATTTCATTAAGCTATAGACGGTTTTATCTATTTCTATTCATGCTTTCGGCCGTCTTTTTGCTTCATTTTGTCGCCGTCTTATGTCTCACGTTGTTTGTCCTATATATCACATATTATCTACCAAACTTCTGTTTGCTTTCATTTTTGAGTTAATTTTAATTAAAGTATTTCATTTTGCAACCATACATAACGATTCTTTTACTATATTTATAATCTAAACATTTCATCAGGCCAACTTTCGTAAGGTTAAAGGGGGATCAGCCTTACGGGCGTTCAGGCTTTATTGTCAAGTGAGCCCCAACATTATTATTATGAGGAAGATATCTACGTTTTTACTTTTCCTTATGCTGTCGGTTGTTTCTGCACATGCAGACGCAATCTATACAACAGCATTTGAGACGGTTGACGAGTTCAACACATGGACCGTTGTTGATGCCAACAGCGACGGCGCCACATGGCTCTTCAACGAAGAAGGCACCCCGTCGAAAGTGGCTTATAAGTACGACTACTTCAACAACGGCGACGACTGGCTGATTTCGCCTGCCATAACGCCAAGCGAGACCGGCACGCTGATAGTGAAATACACATTCAGCGGAAGCATGTATGGCGAGAGCATGGAGGTGTACTCGGGCAAGGGCGGCACCGTGGAAGACATGACCAGCAAGGAGGCTACATACGACAATATAAAGAAAGACGAGCAGTCGGGCTATTTTCTCGTTGACGCCAAGGCCGGTGAACCGTTCCACATAGCGTTCCGCGCCACATCTACGGCTTACAAGGACTATCTTTATCTCTGCTCGGTTACGGTTGAGCCTATTGCCAACCCGACAGACATAAAAGTTGCGGAGATACTGAGCCCTGCCACGGGCTACGGCCTCGGACAGGAGACTGTAAAGGTGGCGATAAAGAACAGCGGACGCACTAACCTGAGCGGATTTGACGTAGCGTTTGCCGTTGACGGCAAGGAGATTGCCAACGAGACTGTGAGCGAGCCGCTCGCAGCCGGCGAGACACTTGAATATACGTTCAAGACCAAAGCCGACCTCTCTGCCCCGCTGACTACATACGAAATAAAGGCATGGGCAACTCATCCCGACGACTTCGACCACACGAACGACACATGCTACACCTCGGTAAGGCACAAGGCACCGATGAATGCTCCTTACACAATGGGCTTCGAGGCTTCGGAGAACACACAGGACTTCACCTTCTACAACCTCAACAACGACGAGGGCACATGGGACGTAAGCATCGAATCAGGCTTCTTCAACATGGCGCACACAGGCAACGGCTGTCTGGCTTACGGCTATGACTCAAACAACAGCGGCGACGACTGGGCCATGCTCGACCCGATAAACGTTGAACCGGGCTATTACGTGCTGAAGTTCTGGTATTCAAACCTCGACTCTTATCCCGAAAAGATGGCCGTATACTGGGGCAACGAGGCCAAGCCTGAGGCCATGACCAACAAGATTGTGGAGTTCAACCCCATTCTGAACAACAAATATGAGGAGTCTGTCAACGTTGTTCATTTCGACAAGGCGCAGACCATCTATTTAGGCTTCTATGCATTCAGCGACAAGAACCAGAACCTCATTCTCGTTGACGACGTTTCGTTCGAGAAGGTTGAAAGCAACCTCAACGACCTTGCCGTTTCCGACCTTCAGAGTCCTTACGACTTTGTGCGCGAGAGCAACCTCAAGGACGTGATATTCAACCTGGCCAACAGCGGCGTAGCCGACCTCGACGCCAAAGTAACAGTTAGCATCGACGACGTGGCCGTTAAAGACAGCACCATCGCCATGAAGGCTCAGAGCGCCACAACCGTTACGTTCAGCGGCCTGCTGGCAGACCTGAGCGACGGCAGCCACAAGCTGAAGGTGGAAGTTGCAAACGACAACGACGAGAACGCCGACAACAACGTGCTGACAAAAGACTTCACCGCGGTAAGCAAACCAATGAAATTCTGGGACTTTGAGGACGGCAAACTTCCATCGGACTTCACATTCCGCGCCGAGGACAACGGCACCGTAGACCCGTCAGCCGGCGACGAGTTTAACGCAGACGGATGGGGCCTGTTCAACATCGTAGAGCATAACGTATTCGGCGAATATATGCTGGCAGGAACATCATGGCTCGAAGGCACCGACCAGGCCGACCGCTGGCTCATAATGCCGAAGGTAAGCATCAAAGGCAAAGACAGCTATCTCGTGTGGGACGCAAACTCTTTCAATCAGCAGTTCCTTGAGGACTATCAGATAATGGTGTCTGCCACCGAAGACAACAGCGCAGCATACACAGAAGTGCTCAACGTTGAGGGCGAGACAGCAGAACCGAAGACACGCGGAATAAGTCTGGCCGACTATGACGGCAAGGACATCTATATAGCAATACGCCTCAGAACCAAAGGCGGCGACTGCCTGCTGCTCGACAACATAGGCATATACACCGGCTCTACAGGAACAGGCGTAACAGCCGTTACCGGCAAGGGCGAAGGCATAATGATATCGGGCAACGAACTGCGAGCCGCCAAAGGCACAAAGAGCATAGCTATCAGCGACACGGCTGGCCGCACCACACTGACTGCCGAAGGCAACGTTGTCAGCCTGTCATCGCTTCCGGCAGGAATATACATTGCCACTGTAAAATCTGCCGACGGCAACGTCAGGGGATATAAGTTTGTGAAGAAGTAAAGACGCCGCATCATGGCAGACCGTATTACGGCCGGGGGAAATTTTCTCCGGCCGTTCTTATTTTTATAAACACAAGCCGGCATCGGCAGACGAGCATGGGAAAGACCTATCACAACAGGCTTTCAACATAGGCACGACGGATCTATGATAACATCAAGCCCAAATCAACCGATTGAAGTTAAGACAATGCAATCCGCAAGCTTCTGCCGGCATCGGCAGCCCGGCTTCAATCCAGTTTTTCAAAACAAATTTAAAAAAAAGTTCTTTTTTGATGTCACGTTTTTCCGCGTCATACGTTACCTTTATGAAACAATGATGAAACCGGAAGAATTTAACCGCATAATAATACCCATGCGCGACGAGCTGAAAGGGCTGGCACGCAAGCTTACGGGAGACGACTACAGCGCTGAGGACCTGGTGCAGGAGGTGATGCTCAAGCTCTGGAGCATGCGGGCTACGCTCGACCGGTATGAAAACAAAAGGGCACTGGCCATGACCATGCTGCGCAACAAATACAGCGACCAGTGGCGCCACGACCGGCTGGAAGACGGAAAAGCCTCAGCAACAGGCCTGACAGCCGACGACTGGCACAGGGCCGAAGCCAAAGACGAGGCCGACCTGATAAGACTTATCGTTGAACATCTGCCCGAACTGCAAAGACAGATATTCAAGATGAAGGAGATTGAGGGCTACGAAAGCTCTGAGATAATGAAAATCACGGGATGCACGGCCGAAAGCCTCCGGCAAAACCTGTCGAGGGCACGCCGCAAGATACGTGAGGACTTTATAAAACTTACGGCCATAAGGGCCAAGAGAAAAGATTTACTGACGCTTTGAACGATATTTATAGTGTGATGAAAAAGGAAGAATATATTAAGCAGCTGCTCGACAAGTATCTCGACGGTGAGACCTCATCGGCTGAGGAAAGGGCTCTGCGCGGATATTTTACCAACAGGGACAACAACATTCCTGAGGAATGGATGCCATACAAGGCTTTGTTTGCCTACATTGCCGAAGAACGGGCCGACGCCGCCGAGACTGCCCCAACAGCCGACAGCAGCCTCAACAAAGCAAGGAAGACCGGCCGCCACGGATGGATATACACGGCCATTACGGCAGCGGCAGCCATACTTATAGCGGTGGTGATGATCGCGCTGCCGCGCCAGAGCGACAACTATGCCGTGATAGACGGCAAGGTGTACACCAACAAGAAGGTGGTTGAGGAAGAAGCCCTGAAGGCTCTCGAAATGGTATCATCTGACGAGGAAGACAACTTTGGCGCGCTCGAACTGATGCGCCAATGACACTCTCTTACTGCTGAACGCCTCATGCAGGCGCATGAAAGACGATAATATAAACAACAATGTAAAAAACATTAACCCGAGATATGAAACAGCAATATTATAACCCGCAACTGCCGGCAACGCATGCTGACGCCATAGATGTTGTATGCGCGATAATGATAACGGCCATGACACGCCTTGCCGCGGCATGCAGGCTGCCGGTTAACACATACTTCGGCAACAGCGAGGCCACACGACGCAACGCCAAAGGCACAAGCCGCGCACGGAGCGGCACTATGTGGCACGGGCTATGCCGCATCTTGCTCATAGCCGCACTGGCCCTTACGGCCGCAACGCCTGCCATGGCACAGGAGGGGCTTAACGTCAACAAGGTGTTTCAGCGGTTCGGACATGCCAAGGGCTGCAAGATGGTGGAGATGCACAACGCCAAGCTGAAGGGGTATGAGCTGAAGGTGTACAAGAGCCTTACCTACAAGAACATCGGAGCAAGCATAGAGCCTTATCTGAAGGCCGACAGAAAGAACGCCAAGAAGATACGCGAGGTGGTTGAGAACGGCCAGATAGTGAGCGGATACTACATAATGCCGCCAAAGAGCAAGGGCATCAACCGCTACATACTGTTCAGCAAGGTGAAGCCCAACCGGGGAACGGTGATATACATTGAGGGCGAACTCTCGCCCGACGACATAATGAAACTGTGTTACGCATAATCAAAGAAACAAACAATAAATATGACAAATATGAAAAAGACACTACTTCTGGCGGCGCTGCTGCCCCTGACGGGCATGGCCGCCGAAACCGGCGACACTACATTCGTGGTGAACAACAAGAAGATTGTTGTAAACGATTCAGCAGGAAGCACAAAAATATCTGTCTACGGCAGCGACGGCAAGAAGTTTAACCGCACATACGAGACTAACTTTGTTGACGGACAGGAGATTGAGCGCGTATATGTAACGTCGCCCTTCATTCCGCAAAGCCTCAACCGCAAGAAGAGCAAGCCCAGAAGCCACTATCCGCTGTTCTTCATGGGCTTCAGCCAGCTTGCCGGAAGCGTGATGGGCACGGGAGGCAACGCCGGCATGCACACACGCGACTCAAAGTCGTGGGAATATGGCTTCACGCTGACCAGTCTGGCCTTCAGAATAACCAATCCGCTGGCGCTTACATCGGCGTTTCAGATAGGTCAGGTGCATCATCACTTTCAGGACAACTACGTGCTGTCTACAACCGACGGCATAACCTCCATGAGGCAGATTGAGGGCGAGACGCTCAAGAAGAGCTACATAAGCTACACCTTCATCCGCATTCCGGTGATGTTAGAGTGGCAGAAGCGCACCGGCGGCGCTGATATGTTCGCGGCAATAGGTCCGTCTGTCGAACTGCGCTGGAACGACCATTCGCGCTACTTCATCGGAAAGAACAAGACCACCGAGACGGGCGACATAAACATGAATCCCGTAGGCCTCAACCTCGACATACGCGCCGGCTACGGCTGTCTGATGATCTATGCGCGCACGGCTCTCACGCCGCTGCTCAAGACAAGCGTTGCACCCAAATGCTATCCCGTGTCGTTCGGGCTGGGCATACGTATATAACACAAACAATAACCCTAAAACACATTAATGATGAAACTGCTATTCTTATTTACGGCACTCATACTTTCTGCCACAGCATACGCCGAGGAGGCCAACGACACTACGTTCAACGTGAAAGACAAGAAAATAGTTGTAGACGTGCAGGACAGCAAAACAATAGTGAAAGTTTACGACAACAACGGTTTTCAGCTTCTGAAAACACGTGAAATGGAGTACGTTAACGGTCAGGAAGTGGAGCAGGTTTATGTAGGTTCACCGCTAATTCCAACAGAAAATCTGCAGAACCTGAAATTCCGCTCATATCTGCCGACTATATGGTATGGTTACAACTATATGGGCAACAAAATAGGTTCTACTAAAAATGAGGGCATATACAGCCGCAGAAGCAAATCGTTCGAAATAGGAATAACGCCATGGTCGTTTGCCTTGCCATTCGACAAGAGCAATACATTAGGACTGGTTGGAGGCGTTCAGCTTACATGGGTACACATGTGTTTCGACAAGAACTATGCAGCAGGCATGCAGGGCGACAGGCTCGACTTTACCAAACTTGACATGAAGGCATCAGGCAACAACATGAATTACGGAACACTGCGCATACCGTTGATGCTGTCTTTACAAAATGACTATCGCTCATATTGCATGAATCTCGGAATATCCGCAGAGGTGCGCACTAATGGCGCTTACCGCTTCTCTCCTGCAGCAGGCAGTGCCGCACCGAATGTCCCTGACGCCATAAGACTTAACCGCTTCGGACTTAACCTTGAATATTCTTTTTGTTTCATGGGTATATATATGGGAGCGTCAATGTCCTTAACTCCATTGTATAAGACAATAACAAACAATAAGGCTTATTATACTTCCATTCATATGGGCATTAATCTGCCGGAAACGATACGTTATTTTAAAAGCGACAAGAAGAAATGACAAACATCAGATATGACGTAACAATATAAAGACATTAAAGAGTTTTTCCGAAATACCACAAATCTAATTAAGTAGGCTTATAACAGGACAATGCTTCATGTTCCGGCAGACATTAAAAAATCTGCCGGAATTTTATTTTGTCGCTATATATTCATCCTGACTATCGGCACTTAACATCAATCATTAAGCATACGGCAACGCAAAAACAAATAACATACAATGGCGCCTAAAGTCAACCGGCAATAGCGATAACACGGGCTATAGCCAACTAAAAACAGGTGTTGGCCTGCATGAAGTCAACCCAAAGCAGGAATATAAAGCGTAATTATTTTTCTTAAAAAACTCATCACTCGTCACATCAGCACATAACCTTCTGATTTACAAAGCATTAGAGTGTGACGAGTTGAGATTCCAACTCGTCACGCAAGCCCTGCTGTCTTCGGCCGTGACGAGTTACAGGATCAACTCGTCACACCATAACATTCTGACAGACAGCACATTAAACCATGATGTGACGAGTGACGAGTTTTTAACAAAAACTTTTTTGCTTATGCTCTCTGCCGCCATGTTACATGGCGCAAAAAGTAGCCTTTCATACTGCGAAACATGCTTTTCCATAATGCAAAAGGCCACCTTTGAGTATGTAAAAAGCTACCTTTTGCAATACAGTTGATGGCGTTTTGCATAAAGCGGAATCTGTATTTACGGAAATTATGCAATAAAAAAATCCCCTCAACTCACAACAACCGAAGAGCCAAGGGGATATTATCTCAAACTATGTTTATCAATATAACAGAATCAGTCCGGCAAAGCCGCTGTAGCATATCATGCGTATCGGATTGATCTTGAAATGCCACGTGCCTACCATAGTTGCCACAAAGAGGAAACAGCTAATCCAGAACTGCCAGGGATTGACAGACGGGGCACTGAAGTTCTCGGGCGTCATAAGCAGCAGAGTGGCAGCGCCGAGCAGTCCGACAACGGCAGGACGAAGGCCTGAGAATACGCTCTGAACCGTGGGCGTGTTCATATATTTCATGAACAGGCGCGATATCAGAATCATAAGTATTAGCGACGGCAACACCAGCGCAAAGGTGGCTGTTACGCTGCCGAGGATAGACATCCAGTAGCCGTAGCCGGCATTGTGAACGGCAGTATAGCCGCAGTAGGTGGCCGAGTTGATGCCGATAGGGCCCGGCGTCATCTGACTTATGGCCACGATGTCGGTAAACTCGCCCGTGGTGAGCCATCCGTGATTGTGCACCACCTCGCCCTGAATGAGCGAGAGCATGCCGTAGCCGCCGCCAAAGCCGAACAGACCTATCTGAAAGAACGTTATGAACAAATACAGGTAAATCATAAGAATATGCTCTTTATTTGGTTCGTCATTTTTTTAGATTAATGTCACTCCGTAGGCTTTATATACTTGCCGTAGACATAGCCGCCGATGCCGGCAATGAGGATAACAAGTATGGGCGAGACGCCGAGCAGCCATATAGCCAGCGCACCGGCAATGGGTATCCAGCAGTTAGTAAGAGTGATCTTGGCACTCTGTCCCAGCTTGAACGTAGGCACGGCTATGAGAGCCACAACAGCCGGACGTATGCCGCGGAATATGGCCGCAACCACCTTGTTGTCCTCAAACTGATGGAAGAACATGGCTATGGCCAGAATGATAAGAAACGAGGGCAAGGCTGTGCCCAGACTGGTACACACGGCGCCCTTCACCTTCTTCATCTTGTAGCCTATAAACACGCTCACGTTGATGGCGAGCACGCCCGGACAGCTCTGGGCTATAGCTATGATGTCGAGAAAGTCTTCCTTGCTCACCCACTTCTTCTTGTCGACCACCTCCGACTCTATTATAGGAATCATGGCGTAGCCGCCGCCCAGGGTGAACAGGCCTATCTTGAAAAAAGTCTTGAAGCTCTCTAAATAAAAGTTGCTCATCCTTGTTTTAGTTGTTTAAAAACGAAAAGTAAAAAGACACGCGCTCCGCCTTGTCCGGCCTTTGCCGCACCGCCTTACAGTAAAGGCGCCACGGGCTGTGCTGACGGCCGTCATGACAGGGCTCTTGTCTTTTTACTTTTCAGCTTGCTTGTTTATTATTTGTTCTCTTCAATCCACTTGCGCGCATTGACAAAGGCCTCAATCCACGGCGTAACGTCGTCGTTGCGGCGGTCGGCCGGATACCATGCGTTCTGCCACGGGAAGATGGCGCGCTCAAGGTGAGGCATCATTGCCAGATGGCGTCCGTCGGCTGAGCAGATACCTGCAACGGCATAGTCAGAGCCGTTGGGGTTGCCCGGATATTCGGCATAGTTGTATTTTGCAACAACGTTATATTTGTCTTCGCCTTCGGGCAGATAGAACTTGCCTTCTCCGTGAGCCACCCAGATGCCCAGTTTGTTGCCGCTCAGTGAGCCGAACATAACGCTGTTGTTCTGCTGTATGTCAAGGCTGAGGAAGCTGCTCTCAAACTTGTGTGAGTCGTTGTGCAGCATCTTTGCCTTCTTCTCGTGCTCAGGATTGATGAGGTTAAGCTCAACCATAAGCTGGCAGCCGTTGCAGATGCCGAGCGACAGGGTGTCCTTGCGGGCATAGAACTTGTCGAGAGCCTCCTTAGCCTTCGGATTGAAGAGGAACGCTCCTGCCCATCCCTTGGCAGAGCCTAATACGTCAGAGTTAGAGAATCCGCCGCAGAACACAATCATGTTGATGTCCTCGAGAGTCTCGCGGCCGCTGATAAGGTCGGTCATCATCACGTCCTTAACGTCGAAGCCTGCAAGATAGAGCGAGTAAGCCATCTCGCGCTCGCCGTTGGTTCCCTTCTCACGTATGATGGCAGCCTTGATGCCTGTGCGCTCGCGGCGGTCGGCTGAAATGCCATACTGCTCGAGCTTGCCTGTGAACGAGTCGTTGAACTTCATCTCCAGCGGCTGTTTCTTATAGTTGTCATGGCGTGCGTCGGCACATCCGTTCATGCTCTGGTCGCGGTCGAGCAGATATGAAGTCTTGTACCATACGTCACGCAGAGCGTCGATGTCAAATTCGTGGTTGAACGCACCCTTGGCAACCTTCAGCGTGCGTGTGCCTACAGCCGGCTTACCTATCATGGCGTAGCTTATGCTGTTGTTGTCCATTATGGTCTTGAACTCTTCAGCATCCTTGTCGGCAATCTGAACGATAACGCCGGGGTTCTCAGCCATAAGAATCTTAACCATGTCGTCGCCGCCAATCTCCTTCAGGTCGATGTCCATTCCGCCCTTGGTGTTGGCGAAGCACATCTCGAGAAGAGTGGTTATCATACCTCCGGCGCTGATGTCGTGACCTGCCATTACGAGGTCTTTCTTGATAAGCTCCTGAACGGTGTTGAACGCATCGCGGAAGTATTCGGGATTCTTCACAGTAGGAACGTCGTCGCCTACCTTGCCGAGGCTCTGCGCAAAGGCACTTCCGCCCAGGCGCTGCTCGTCGAACGAGAAGTCGATGTGATAGATGCTTGAGTTTGCATCGTTGACAACAACGGGAGAAACCACCTTGCGTATGTCGGCAACCTCACCGCCGCTGCTGACGATAACTGTTCCCGGGCTGATAATCTTTGTTCCGTCGGGATACTGCTGACTCATTGAGAGAGAGTCTTTACCTGTAGGAACGTTCACCTTGATGTCGCAGCAGAAGTCTGACAGAGCCTTGACTGCGCTGTAAAGACGTGCATCCTCACCTTCCTGTGAGCGGCAGGGCCACATCCAGTTGGCAGAGAGGCTTACGCTGTCGAGACCGTCCTCGAGCGGAGCCCATACTATGTTGGTGAGTGACTCGGCCACTGACAGCACGCTGCCTGCCTCGGGCGAAGCCAGACCTGCCTGAGGAGCATGTCCGAGGGCTGTGGCTATACCCTTGCGTCCGCGATAGTCGAGAGCTACGACGCCGCAGTCAGACAGAGGCAACTGTATTTCGCCCTGACACTGCTGGCGCGCAATCTTACCTGTAACGCTGCGGTCAACCTTATTTGTGAGCCAGTCTTTGCAGGCAACGGCCTCAAGCTGCAGCACGCGGCTGAGATACTCGTCGAGTTTGTCCTGGCTGTAAGTTACGTCTTCATAATGGCGCTCTACGGTCTTGTCCACCATATATGTCTTTGGTGAATGACCGAACATCTGAGCAACGTCGAGGTCGAAAGGCTTAACGCCGTCGCCCTGAACGAACGAGAAGTGGGCGTCACCTGTGGTCTCGCCTACCACATACAGCGGAGCACGCTCGCGCTCAGCAATCTTGCGCACATGTTCAATATGTTTTTCGTCAATGAGCAGACCCATGCGCTCCTGACTTTCGTTTGCTATAATCTCCTTGCTCGACAATGTCTTGTCGCCGATAGGCAGCTTGGTCATGTCTATCTGACCTCCGCACTCCTCAACGAGCTCAGACAGACAGTTGACGTGTCCTGCCGAACCGTGGTCGTGGATGCTGACAACCGGGTTTACATCTTCCTCGCACAAGGCACGTACAAGGTTGTAAGCACGCTTCTGCATCTCAGGGTTGGCACGCTGAACGGCGTTGAGCTCAATGCCGTTGCTGTAGCGGCCTGTGTCAACAGAAGAAACGCTTCCGCCGCCGAGACCGATGCGATAGTTGTCGCCACCTACAACGACAACCTTGTTGCCCTTCTGCGGCTCCTTCTTCAGGCAGTCGCGCTTTGTGCCGTAGCCTACGCCGCCGGCAAGCATGATAACCTTGTCGTAAGCATATTTCTCGTCGCCTTCCTTATGCTCGAACGTAAGCACAGAACCTGTGATCAGCGGCTGACCGAACTTGTTGCCGAAGTCTGACGCACCGTTAGAAGCCTTAATAAGAATCTGCTCAGGTGTCTGATACAGCCATTTGCGCACGGGCAGGATGTCCTCCCAGTCGCGTCCGCCGTTGATGCGCGGATAAGAAGTCATGTAAACGGCTGTTCCGGCGATAGGCCATGAACCTACGCCACCGCCCATACGGTCGCGGATCTCACCGCCCGTACCTGTAGCGGCACCGTTAAACGGCTCTACGGTCGTTGGGAAGTTGTGTGTCTCGGCCTTCAGAGAGATAACGCTCTCGATGTCCTTAACACGGAAATAGTCAGATGTTGACTGGTCTTCCGGGGCAAACTGCTCGATGACAGGGCCCTGAGAGAAAGCCACGTTATCCTTGTATGCACTCAGAATCTTGTGAGGATTCTCCTTTGTCGTCTTCTTGATCATGTTGAAGAGCGACGACTCCATCTCCTTGCCGTCGATGATGAACACACCGCCGAAAATCTTGTGGCGGCAGTGCTCAGAGTTGATCTGTGCGAAACCGAAAATCTCCGAGTCGGTCAGCGGGCGGCCGAGCTCTTTCTCAATCTTGTGCAGATACTCAATTTCTTCAGGCGACAGAGCCAGACCTTCCTGCTCGTTGTATTCCTCAAGGTTGTCAACGTGCTTGATAGGCTCCGGCTTGTGGTCAACAGTGAAGATGCTCTGGTCGAGTCCGTCGTACATGCGCTGCAGCATTGGGTCGTGGTCGGCATCCTTGCTGCTTACGGGGAAGTATTCCTCTATACGCGAAATGCCGTTCAGATTCATGTTTTGTGTAATCTCAACGGCATTTGTGCTCCAGGGGGTAATCATCTCGCGACGCGGGCCTACGAAATATCCGCTGAGGCAGTTGTCTTCTACGAGTGTGGCATCGCCATAAAGCCAGCACAGTTCCTTTATTTCCTCGTTATTGAGCTGATGGTCAGCTTCGGTAGCAATAACGCTTTGTGATGGAGTTCTGAAAAAAAGAATCATATTTACGGTATATAATTGTTTGTTCTTGAAAGATATTCAGCTGCTCTCCTTGGCCGTCCGGCATAAAATATTTCGAGATGCAGCTTTTCTTGTGCAAAGACAATGCAAATCGAGAGCAGAATCGTCAAGCTTGCTTGAGCGGTATGCCGAGATGCAGCTTTTCTTGTGCAAAGATAATGCAAATCGAGAGCAGAATCGTCAAGCTCGCTTGAACGTTATGCCGAGATGCAGCTTTTCTTGTGCAAAGACAATGCAAATCGAGAGCAGAATCGCCAAGCTTGCTTGAACGTTATGCCGAGATGCAGCTTTTCTTGTGCAAAGATAATGCAAATCGGGGGCAAGACAAAATAAATTCATTGATTTTTAATGGTTTTGGCTGTTTAATCATAACGCCGGCATGCCTTTCATACTATTGTTGCCGGCAACTGCTTTGCACGCATCGGCTGGGCGCCGGCTCAATGCAAGCTTCTTTCAGACGCAAAGCAACGCCCGGCGATAAGTTATAAAGTGTTAACAATTTGTTGAAATTGCAATGCGAACGGTTTTAATTCATATATTTGCAGACAAATATGAACGACCGTTCGGTTTTGTTTGCCGCATATGGTCAACACGGTAAAAACACTTTAGAGAAAGACAAAGAATATTTATTGTTTAATTAAAAAAATTGAGTTATTATGAAAAACTTACAGAGAGTGCTTATGCTGGCCCTCGCAGCCATAATGATTACGGCGTGCAGCAAGTCGGGGCTGAAAGATCTGACAGGGGTGAAAATGGACACGGAGAGCGCTGTTGAGAAAGCCAAGTCGATAGCAGCCGACAACATCAAGCCCGACCAGTGGAAGATAATCAGCGTGTCGTGGACCGAAGGCATGGGGCGCGACGAACTTTCTAACAACGTTTCTATTTTTACCTATGAGATGGTTGACAAAGACGGACGCGTGTGGAACCAGTCGTTCATGTCTGACCTGGGCTGGAAGGCAACAGAGCTTACTGACGCCGGATGGGAGAAATGGCACAAAAATCTCAACGCCAAAGACGTGCCTGCCATAGACATGGCCAACCTTAACCCTGCCGAGGTGATGAAGGACATTGAGGCTGCAAAGGCACTGATACCTGCCGAATTTGAGTTTAAGTCGATGGACAGCTACACGATGAACACATACGACGACCCAAAAGTTTCAATAAGACTCAACGTCATCGAGAAAGGTAAGGAGACCGTAAGCAATGCGGGACAGACCTCAACGGTGTTCTATGAACTCGACTTCAGGAAGAACGCCAAAGGAAAGATGGAGCTTGTAAAACCATAACAACACATACAGCCTTGCGGAAACTTGACAAAGAAGATGCCGCAAGGCTGTATTTTTTCCGGCAGACCGCAATATAAAAAAAATCTTGCCTCACAAAAACAAAGCCAATAAATTGTTCCGGCACAATAAAGACATCTGCTGCAGGCACAGCTTCTGATTACATGTTTGCCTTTTATTAATCTATCTGCAAACCAATTTATTGCTGCATCTTGTCCGGTTGCACATCGTCCGGATAAACACGAAATATTATCGGTATGGTGTATCTTACGTCAATGCATTTGCCGTTCCGCTTACCGGGATTCCAGCGCGGCATGCCTTTCACCACGTCAACGGCTACGCTGTCGAAAGCATCGTTAAGTTTCTTAACTACCTTAACATCGGCTATGCTGCCGTCTTTCCTGACTGTAAACGAAACTACGCAACGGCCTGCCGACAGGGAGTCGACCGTCAGGTTGCGCTTAACCATAATAGAATCTACCGACGACTTGACATAATCTGCCATGGCCTTGACGCCTCCCTTAAACTGGGGCATCACTTCGTTTATCGCGCCAAACAATTGCCGGTCGTCTTTATCGGCAGACAAGCGCGGCTCTGCCTTGCCGCTGTTGTGCATAACCTTGATTGTGTCAACATTTTCCGCAGCCGGATTACGGCTTGACACTTCCGCCGGCTGACAACCTGAGTGGCATGAGCCGCAGCCTTGCCCCGCTCCGCCGCTGCTCTGTGCCGACGCCGTAAGCAGTCCGGCTGAAAGTCCTGCGAGCACCACTGCCCTGCCTGCGGCACGGCGCATGTCGAGCTGACGCCATAGAGCAGCCGCCTCGGCCTCGCATCGCGGACAAGTGCCGCTGCAGTCGCCTTCATAACGGCATTCAGCTGCAACATATTCTATACCGTTCGCCTCGGCTATACGGCGGCGTACGTCTTTCAGTATTCCGCAAATTTCCTTTCCCCGTGTCATGGTATTTCATAATTAAATTTGTCAAAATGTTCAAAGCCCATATCCCTTAACCTGGCTTCTGAACTTGTGCGGTCGGCATCGGTGTTATATCCGGGTATGAGCGGAAGCCGTATCACGCACCGCCCTGCCCTGCCGCCACCGGCTATAAGCGAGAGATTATCTATTACCTGCGCATTGTCGTGCCCCGTGTAGCGGCGGTAGATGTCGGCATCAAGGTCTTTCACGTCGATAAACCATGCGTCTACAACATCGGCTATGGCCTCAACATTGGCGGCTGCCACATTGAGCGAAGTCTCAACATTGATTTTCCACTGCGGTCCGCAAATTTCTCTGAACCTTACGATAAAATCTGGATAAATCAGCGGTTCGCCGCCGCCGAAAGTTATTCCGCCGCCTGTGGCGAGGAAATAAAGCTCGTCTGCCCTGACTTCTTCATACAGCGTTTCGGGCGAATGCCACAAACACGGACTATCGTCTGCGCGGCACTGCGGATTGAGACAATAGCGACAACCGAGCCGGCAGCCATGAAAGGCGGCAAGCGTGGTAACGCCGTTGCCGTCGGTCGCCATCCTGTGGCGCGACACACCGATAAACGGAACAAACTGCTCTTCGCTCATAACTTCACTTCTTTGTCTTAGTCAAGCGCCAGCATGCACTTCTCGCCATAAATTCATCCTGCCGTATATGTGCCCTAACGTATGACACACACCAGGATGACCATTATGCAAATATAATGATTTTGAAACAAACACGACCACAAATCTGTCATAAATAATATTTACGCCTACGCATCAGCATACGGCTGCAAGCGACAAGGAGCTGCAGCCAAAGCAAAGGAGCTAAAGGCACGGCAAAAGGAAAACTATTTACATTATCCGTGTACAGAGTTTTCTGTGAAATAGAAAATTGCAGTATAATTTATGTTAAGAAAGAATGAATAGACCGAAGAATAATTAACTTTGGTTTACATTTACCACATCTCAATCATCTAAAATCATCGTTTTCGTGGCACAAAACAGCACTTTTCCGCCTTAAAACCCACCACTTTCAAGAGACAAACCTATGGTTAACCGACCGTAAGTGGCCGAGTTATGTTTTTTAACATTTGCGCATTCATTCACAAAAGCACGTATCTCACAATATATCAGTAACTTAACAAAAACATTCATTTTTGAGCATTTTTCGCATGAAAAGCCGGAAATGAGATGAGGACGGCAAGTCTGAGAGCGTCAAAACAAAAAAGTTTTCTGTCGCAACCGTGCCGTCATGATAAAATTTCCGAACATTAATCAGTTGGATTAATGAGATGCATCAGCAAGCAAGACACAATAGCTTTGTTGCTACATACCGAATTGCAGAGAAACAGCAAGGCTAATGTACTGTCGGATATGCCATCCGACAGCAAAAAATATAAGGATCTGCGATCCGAAAAACATACCTATAAATTAGCAATAGGAAGCAAGCGGATTGAAAAATCCTTATATTCAATTCCGGCAGATTGCAAATCAGCCGGCACAATAGCTTTGTTGCTAAATACCCAGCACACGGGAGGATATATTTGTTCTTAACAGATAAACACCTGACAAATAAAAAATTTACCAATAAACAATTTGAGCATATTGAAAAAATCGCTATATTTGCAGAAAACAACAAAAACAGAAGCGATTGAGAACGGCAATGCTACAGACTCTTTTAAATACGAGCCTATTGAACACATGATTGTGATAATTGGTGAGACTGAAAGTGGTGGCATGTATATTTGCATTGACCCCAGCGACGGAGATTACAAAACAGTTTCCTCTTTCTCTTTGCTTGGCGATAGCTACAAAATCAATTATTTAAAGAGATACTAAGCATAATTACAATGAAAATACTGATGTTATTTTTCATATTAAGCGTGCTGTCTATGTACGCCTGCGGTAACAGCACAAACAATAAGCAACAAACAAAATTCATTGCTGATGGAGAAAAAGAGTCGCTGTTCTCAACCTCCCTTCTAAGCGGAACAAGCTGGACAGCCGACCTTTCTAATGATGAGCGCATATATAAAATCTCATTTACAGATACAACATACATTACGAACACCTTTTATTCAGCAACAAAACACGACTATGTAGCCACTTATTCATATTACCTTTCAAACACCAAACCACAGCAGTTTGACTGGACAAAAGTAGGCCAGAAAACAAGTGGCGATATCATCATTTTACATAACAAGACTTCAAAAGACAAGAAGATAACAACCGACAAACTGTTATTCATATCGCCTCAAAAGCTCATCCTTTTATTTAACGATGTTGATACAATTTCTTTTACACGAGAATAAGCCACAGCAAAATCCTTAATTCCAGCCTTATAAAAAAACATACTGTTAGAAAGACATATAAAACAAGAAGAAATATGACACATGAAAAAGATTATCATATTATTATTTGCGCTGTGCACTGCTTTTAGCTGCGCTGCGCAGACATTCAGAATGTCGCAGCTAAAGGGCTGCAAATGGGTCAGTTACGAACTTGACGGGAAAGTAAATACTGTTTGGTTTACGGATTCGGCTTACTTCGATGAAAATTTTTATACATCATTAAACAAAACCGCAACGTCTAAAATGCCATTCTATTTGTCAAACACAATAGAAAAAGTATTTGATGAGTCGAAGGTAGGCACTAACACTTCTGGCAAATACCTTATTGTGAAAAGTGGCAATGCCAAGCATGGCTACAATTTGGTTGTATGTGAAATTATGGGCATAAGCAGCACTACCCTTTCCATAAAATACAACGTTTATTCAGCTAAAAGAACTATCGGCGGCGTCAAATTCGTGCAAAATTTCACAAAAGTACGAAATCAGTTTGTAAGACCTACAAAGCCCATAACCGACGGGAACCTTAATTTACGTAAAGATGAAAAACATCTCTATCGGTGACATGAAGTAGAAAAGGAAAAGCTTTAATGACCAGTATTTGCCATGTGCGTAGCATCAAACTGCGCACATGGCATACTCTGTAATAAAGAACGAGGCGGATTGCAATAATACATATAAACACGCTACGATTAAAAACTACAGCAATGAAAAAGATTTTTTCAATATTGATTGCAATGTTTATTGTCAACATAGCATCAATGGCACAAGAGCAAGTATTCAGCATCGGAACCAATGGTGACATAGTGACAAAAACCAAATTCATTGAAGAACTTTATTCAGGCAATTACAACAACGTAACGCCTTATGCCTTAAAGTTCAGCGAAAAGATTGATGCAGCATCACACATCGCCATCAATAACGACTTAACAAGCATCAATAATGACTTAACAAACATCAGTAAAAAAGCAGCAAACAGCCCGAACGCAAACAAGACAACAACCGCAATCCCGCTTTATACGGTGAACGGCTTGAGATACAAAGGCTGGGACAATGACCCCGGTGACTTCAACGTAATAGAAATATCGTATGGCAAAGACACGCTTTTTACCCTGAAATATGATGACGGTTGGGACAACATGTCAACCGACTACGGCTCATATACATCAAAGTTTTGCGGTATTGAGAAACTTGGAAACAATACTTTCGCCGCAATATTCAAAGGTGTTGACATTATGAGCCAACCGCCTTACCTGACAATTGTAGTGATGAAGGGCGGAAAGGCAAGTTTGGTGTTCAACAAGCCGATGATTATCAACTCGATAAAGACAAACTCCGACGGAACAAAAACGTTCGACTTACAGGAGAATACGGTCGAATGGATTGACGAAAACACGCCTGCAAACAGCCCCATTACGCATACAATGACGATAAAAGACGGCAACATTTACTTCAAGTAAAGGCTGCAACAGGCCATAGATACAAGCAAACGACAAGGCGGAGAAGGCTCAACAGCATTCCCATCCGCCTTGTTTCACCTGTTTTTATTTATCAATATAAACACACTACGATAAAAAAACACACCATGAAAAAGGTTTTTACAATCATGATGACGCTTTCGCGGCCATCGCAAGCGCGCAAGGCGTTGACACGGAGACGCTTAAAAGCGAGCCGTGGAGGGCTACCGATGTGGAATATATCAACAAGAACGGCGGCTTTCTGCATACAACCTATACTGACTCGCTCTGCATTACCGACATATCCCTTTACGAGGGAAGCGACACGCTGCATGTGGAGTCGCCTGTTAAGCGATTATATAGATGAATCAGAAGTTGGAACAACGCTTGAAGAACTAAAAGAAAAATTTGAATGGGGCTATTATGACATTGAGCACATCCATGCCAACTGCAATGAGAAAGAGGGAACCGATATTGACGGGGATTTACAAAACAGCATTGGCAACCTGATGCTGCTCGAATATGACATAAACAGATCTATAGGCAATCTGACTTTTAAGGAAAAGAAAGAACGCGGCAACAACAAGCTATGCTACAAAGACAGCCGCTTTGCCGTGGTGAAGAAAATAACAAAAAAAGAGAATTGGGGCAAAGAAGAAATAGAAGAACGCAGAAAAGAGGAAATAGAGAAAATATCGCGCTTCATATTCGAATGATATGAAAATATAATCAGACATAACGGAATTTTGCGGATATGCACGTGTTGTTGAGCGCAGCGAAAAATTCGACAGCATCGAGAAACAACAAGAGTAATGTTCTGGCGGATATGTTATCCGACAGCATCAAATATAAGGATCTGCGCTCCGAGACTCATACCTATTAATCAAAAAAATAGGAAGTAATCGGATTGAAAAATCCTTATACTTAATTCCGGCAGATTGCAAATCAGCCGGCACAATAGCTTTGTTGGTATATGCCTATTGTAGGGAGATTAATTTTATTGATTGTCGACTGCGCTCGGCATAACCAAATATAATTTGCTTCTGCTCTCGCTTGCACGACAATTGCAAATCAGCCGGCACATTAGCTTCGTTGCTACATACCCGGCGGCACGAAAATCTGATGCATACATTATTCCACGGCAGTATCTCTTACGAAAATTTACTGACAAAAGAATAAAAAAGACAAGCCTGTGTCATGATTTGTCACAGGCTAAATTGTAACTTTGCAGCGTAACCTAAAAAAACAATAAATATATGGCAGCAAATATATTTGGACGGTATGTATGGCTGATAGACATCCTGCGCAGGTATAAGCGCCTGACATTTAAGGAAATATGTTCGTTGTGGCAGGAAAGCGGACTAAGCTATGGCGAGGAACTGCCACTGAGGACATTCCATCGCCACCAGGATGCAATAAAGGACATCTTTGACGTGTATATAGAATGCGACAAGAAGGACGGATACAGATATTATATTGACGAGCCTGAAAGGCTTGAAAGCAACAACCTGTACAACTGGCTCATAAGTTCTTACTCTACGCTCAACCAGATAAAGGCCGACAGCAAGCTGGAGAACAGAATTATATTTGAGAACATACCGTCGGGACAGACATGGCTGACACATATCGCAGAAGCCATGCGCAACAACAGGGTGCTGAGCATAACATATCACGGATTCGGCAAGTCGGAGTCAACAACATTCGACATAGAGCCTTACTGCCTTAAAGTGGCTCACCGCCGCTGGTATGTGCTGGCGCGAAGTCCCTATTATTCTGAAAGGAACAAAGAGAAAGGCATCAAGCCATACGATGTCTTCCGGATATATGCCCTCGACAGGATAATGGATATACAGGACACAGACAAGACGTTCACAATGAACAAAGACTTCGACGCAGCGAAATACTTTGAAGGCTGCTGCGGAGTGATTACGTCTGATGAGCCTTTACAAAGGATTGTGGTGCGTGCATACGACAACTTCGTAGATTATCTGCGCACGCTGCCACTGCATGAGTCGCAGCGCGAACTCAGCAGCGATGGAGAGTCTACGCTGTTTGAATATCACCTCAAGCCTACGTTCGACTTCTATCAGCTGATACTTGCGCAGGCAAACCAGCTGGAGATAATAGAACCTGAAGCGGTGAGAGAGGAGATGCGCGACCTTGCCCTGCACATACTGAAGTTTTACGACAAGCCTTAACAGCCTAAAATCTATGCGCGGCAGGAAAGGGAGGTCAATAATATAGCATGAAAATGAGACGGGATCTCCCGACTTACCGCAGACATGTCATATAGTTTCGGCAGGATTGCAGCCTTATATCAAACAGACGGCAAGACTATGACAGGAAACTATAATTTAAATTTTCAGATGCCGGAACTTTAACTCAAGACCGGGCAGCAACCTACACAATAAACATTAAATATAAAAAATCAACAAAAGAAACGGGGCGCCGGCAAGGCGTCCCGTCATTCACGTTATTAGAAAGAGTCCATTCAGATATTTGACCGGTTTCGTATCATTCCCATACAATAGGCACGTTCTTCAGCTGAATATACTCGTTGATGGACGACGAGTTTCGGCCTCCGCCAAGATTCCACGGACCTTTAACAAGTACAAACGACGTAACCGTGGAAGGCACCTCACAGATAGTGGCAAACTTCAGTTTTACAGCCACATCGGGATTAAGGTTCTTCTTGTCGTCATAGTCGCAGCCAGCACCATACTCGTTGCCGTCGGCATCATAAGCCTTTGTAAGACCGGCTCCGCCTACAAGCGCATTCTGTATACTCAGGCTTACGGCCTTTACCTTAACATAAATGTCAACGCGGTTGGAGCCCTTGCTGCCCTTGGCCTCAACAAACTCCAGCGTGAAATACTTTGAGCCGGGATTGCCCACCAACACACCCGAGGCTGACGGAAGATAGCTTACAGAAGGAGCATTCTGAGCTGTCGTGGTAGTGGAGGCTGTACCGGTAGTAGTGGTTCCGGTAACTTCCTGCACGACGCCCTTGGCGGCTTCTTTCAGTTTCTTGAAAAACTGCGCATCAGCCTGCTGAGGTATTGCAAAGAGAGCTATTGCAGCAATGCAAACTGTTCTGATAATCTTTTTCATAACCAAAAAAATTTTTAATATTAAACAATCATTTCTATAAAATGCACTTAAGCTCGTAACTTCTAACTTTCGCCGTTCCTGCGTTCGGCAATCTTCCGGTTGGCACTGTCGCGTGCCGCCGGATTATGGTGCAGATGTCCGTCATCATCGCGAAACACCGGCCCGGGAGACTTATGCTTAGCAAACTCGTCAACCATCGAGCTGCCCTTGCCCATTCCGTTTGTAAGTATAAAGAATATCGCGCCACAGGCAGCCACGGTTATAAGCACCTGGAAGAACAGCGCAATAAGGGCTACAAGGAACACGAACACAGCAAGGCAGACGGCAACGACACAGACTGCCGAGAACACGGTGAAGACAACGCCGTGCTTTATACCGACAGACATTATGTTGCGCACAAGCGACCATGCAAGTCCGGCTATGACAAGAATCCAGAAGGCTGTGGTGCCGATGCTGTTCTTCGTTTCATCGGAAGCGCCGAAGATGTCTGCTCCGACAGATAACACAAACACTACGGGAAACGTAAGCACAAAACAGATGAAAAGCAGTTTCATCGAGAGCGACTTGCCCATCATTTCCTCAAGCACACCCTTAAACATGAATATCTGTCCTATCTGAAGCACCACAAACACTGCAAAGGGTATAATGCGGAACAGCTTTGACCAGAATCCGTACTCCTTTGACAGGCACCACCACATACAGTTGTTGCCCACTATGGCATAAATAAGAACCTCGAGGATAGTGGCGGCAAGCATGCAGCCGGCAGCCGTGAGTATAGGCAGGTTGCTTTTACTGCCGTTTCGCCCCTGAAACAACAGGGCTACGAAGCCGCCCAATACCAGCAGGAAGACAAGCCAGTAAGGCAGAGTTGACGTTAACAGAATTTCTTTCATGGCATATAGATTATATTTAACTTATTACAGCGTGCAGGCACATCTGATGTCGTTTGCAATATTTACATAGACGAATGTATATTGTTTTTAATATTTTTTGCAAATATAACTACAAACATATATTTACACAATAACGGAAATCCGTGATTTTATGCACATAAAACCGTTATTTCGTCAACATTTAGCTAAGAATCAATACAAAAACAATATCAAGATATCAAGGAATGGCATAGTATAGCTTAAACCCCAATCGCTTTTTATGTTCAAATCCAAATATTTTAACTATTTTTTAAACAATTATGTAGACATTCTATATTCAGGATTGTAAAGTTTGTGATTTCTGGCCATGGCAGTAACAAGATGGATCAGTTTGTTCTTGACATTGTTAAGTGCGACCTGATTTTTCTTCCCCTCTTCCACAAGCCCCGAATAATATTTCGAAATGGTCTTGTTATATCTGATAGCAGCCAATGCCACCTGCGTCAACATGGCCCTTATCTGCCGGTTGGCCATATAGTGTACATGGGGATCAGTATTTATGCTGGTACACGAAACCTTGCCAAATGGAGCTATGCCATAGTAACACGCTATCTTTCTTGCATCATAGTTGAACCTGCGGAAGTTGTAGGTATATACCATCAGACAGACCGCGTTCTGGAATCCCATGCCCAGCATGGAAGTTACAATGCGGTAAATCTCAGAGAGTTCATAGTTGGCCTCTATGAGCTCTGATATCCGCCTGCCCAGCTTTTCTATCTCCTTGTTCAGTTCTGATACTATATGCCTGCCGCTCTGTGAGATTATTGTCTTTACGTGGGACTTCTCCATGGTCAGTCTCTTAGAGACTGACCATGGAGAAGCCACAATAAAGACAATGTTATAAAAATAATAGCTAAAATATTTGGATTTGAACATAAAAAGCGATTGTGGGTAAAATAATGATTTCCATCATCATATCATTCCCATCCGTGCCATAAGTCACATTAGCCTTATTAGTCTCATAAGTCCCCTACTCAAGGGGCCAAACAAAAAAAAAGTCCCTGACATCATAACTGACGTCAGGGACTCAACTCAAAAAAAGGCGGCCTCCTACTCTCCCGCATTGCATTGCAGTACCATCGGCGCAGGCGGGCTTAACTTCTCTGTTCGGAATGGGAAGAGGTGGAACCCCGCCGCAATAACCACCTAAATATGGCTTTTTGACGGTCTCGGCACAAGAACAAAACATTAGTGAACCTTGAAGTACACCGATGAAAGAGACTTCATCCTCACTTACATGCACATCAAAAGAACATGCACAGGAAAAGCTTCGGGCAATTAGTAGCGCTCGGCTTTGACGTCGCCGTCTTTACACCTGCGCCCTATCAACGTCCTCGTCTGGAACGGCCCTCAAGGAGTTCTTATCTCGCGGACGGCTTCGCACTTAGATGCTTTCAGCGCTTATCCGGGCCAGACACGGATACCCGGCGGTGCACCTGGCGGCACAACCGGCATACCGGAGGTCTGTCCAACACGGTCCTCTCGTACTAGTGTCAGATCCGCTCAAAACTCCAACGCCCACGATAGATAGAGACCGAACTGTCTCACGACGTTCTGAACCCAGCTCGCGTGCCACTTTAATGGGCGAACAGCCCAACCCTTGGGACCTTCTCCAGCCCCAGGATGTGACGAGCCGACATCGAGGTGCCAAACCACCCCGTCGATATGAGCTCTTGGGGGGGATCAGCCTGTTATCCCCGGAGTACCTTTTATCCTTTGAGCGACGGAGTTTCCATACACGTCCGCCGGATCACTATGCCCCAGTTTCCTGCCTGCTCGGGATGTCTCCCTCCCAGTCAAGCGCCCTTATGCCATTGCACTCTTCAAGGCCGGTTACCAATCGGCCCGAGGGCACCTTTGGAAGCCTCCGTTACGCTTTTGGAGGCGACCACCCCAGTCAAACTGCCCGCCAAGCAGTGTCCGCGAATCACGCGTTAGACCTCAGACAGCCAAAGGGCCGTATTTCAACGGCGGCTCCACCAATACTGGCGTACCGGCTTCATAGCCTCCGGCCTATCCTACACATCGGATGACCAAGGTCAGTGCTAAGCTGCAGTAAAGGTTCACGGGGTCTTTTCGTCCCATCGCGGGTAATCGGCATCTTCACCG